>Ga0255338_1000328_pt1 | contig 173940 bp, 144 predicted proteins | sample MeOH1_35cm_T4_19_FD_203715 | JGI IMG/M metagenome (GOLD analysis project Ga0255338, IMG submission 203715) | Sandy soil microbial communities from University of British Columbia, Vancouver, Canada - MeOH1_35cm_T4_195 | ecosystem: Engineered > Artificial ecosystem > Sand microcosm >... | reverse complement strand
GCTCTTGCTCGCGGTGACCTGGCTGTGGGTGTATTTCTACCAGTCCGCCAAGCCCGGCGCCGTGAAAAACGCCACCTACGAATGCGGCCTGCCGGCGAGTGGCGACTCCTGGATCCAGTTCAAGGCGCACTATTATCTGTATGCGATCCTCTTCCTGATCTTCGACGTCGAGGTGCTGTTTTTGCTGCCCTTCGCCGTCGCGCTGACCGGCCTGTCATCAGGTGCGCTGATTACCATGCTGGTATTCATTTTCCTTCTGGCCGAGGGACTTGTCTGGGCCTGGCACCGCGGACACCTCGAATGGAAATAACATGAGCGACGCCCCCTCCACGCCCCTGCCTGCTCCCTTCCCCGCCGCCGGCAACCTGACCGACGCCGAACGGGAGGACCTGCGTCGCCACGGGATCCTGCTCACCAGCCTCGAGGAGCTCTATAACTGGGGCCGCAGCAACTCCATCTGGCCGTTGCAGTTCGGTCTGGCCTGTTGTGCCATCGAGATGATCGCCGCCGCGACCGCCCGCTTCGACATCGCCCGTTTCGGCGCCGAGATTTTCCGCCCCTCGCCCCGGCAGGCCGATCTGATGATCGTGTCCGGCACCGTCACTAAGAAGATGGCGCCGCTCGTGGTCCGTCTCTGGAACCAGATGCCCGAGCCCAAATACTGCATCGCCATGGGCGCCTGCGCCATCTCCGGCGGCCCCTTCAAGCAGGGCTACAACGTCCTCAAGGGTATCGATCGTTTCATCCCGGTGGACATCTACATCCCCGGCTGCCCGCCCCGCCCCGAGGCCCTGCTCCACGGCCTCACCCAGCTCCAGGCGCAGATCAAGGGCGAGCGCATGTCCGGCCCCGATGCCGCGCGTCATCTCCGGCCGGCGGAACCGAGCGAGTTCCCCATCCCCGACTACGGCGCGCGCGACCTCGAGCCGCCCCATAATCCCGCCCTCTTTCAACCGCCCACGCTGCCCCGCAAGGCCTGATTTTCCGCCGCACCCTGACTATCGCCAACTCCGCATGGAAACCCTCGAGCAAATCCGCGACCGCCTCCAGTCCCGCTTCCCCGCGGCGAAGGTCGAGCTCGTGACCAATCCCGGCGCGGCGGCGGAGCACTCGCTCCTCCTGGATGCCGCCATGGGACGGGAGCTCGCAACGTTCCTCCGCGACGACGAGTTCCTCCGCCTCGACTACTGCTCCAATGCCACCGGCATCGACTGGCCCGAGAAGGAAATCGTGGACACGGTGAAGAAGTCCGTGCCCGATCCCGCCGGCGGCCCTGAGAAGATCATCGAGGAGAAAACCAAGCGCATCCAGCCCGGCTGCCTCGAGGCGGTCTATCACCTCTACTCCATGGCCCTGAAGCACGGGCCGGTCATCATCCGCCTGCGCACGGCCAACCGCACCGACCAGGTCACGCTGCCTTCGCTCACCCCGGTCTGGAAATCGTGCGACTTCCAGGAACGCGAGATCTACGACCTCTACGGCATCGTGTTCGAGGGCCACCCCGATCTCCGCCGCCTGCTGATGTGGGATGGCTTCAAGGACCACCCGATGCGCCGGGATTACGTCGCCCCCGACGATTTTGAGTGGGAGCCCACCCCGCACGGTGGCGTGCTCGACCGCGCCAAGGCGCACTACCCCGCGACCCCCGAGGCGGGCGCCGCGAAGGAGGCCCCCAAGCCATGAGCCTTTTCCCCAACCTGGCCGCCTCCGCCGGTCCCACCGTCCGGGCCGTGCACGACGAATTCCACGGCGACCTGCTCGAGGTCTCCATGGGGCCGCAGCACCCGTCGACCCACGGCGTGTTCCGCATGGTGGTCACCCTCGACGGCGAGCAGATCGTCAAGCTCAAGCCCGTCTTCGGCTACCTGCACCGCAATCACGAGAAGATCGCCGAGAGCACCAGCTACCTCTCGTCGATGCCCTACACCGACCGGCTCGACTACCTCTGCTCGATGTCGAACAACTGGGCCTACGCCCTCGCGGTCGAGAAGCTGGGCGGTCTCACGGTGCCCGACCGCGCGCAGTACCTGCGGATCATCATGGCCGAGCTCACCCGGCTCGTGAACCACAGCTGCCTCGTCGGCTTCCTCTTCAACGACCTCGGCACCTCGTTCACGCCGCTGCTCTACGCCTTCCGGGAACGTGAAAAAATCCTCGACCTCTTCGAGGCCCTCAGCGGCTCGCGCATGATGTGCAACTACCAGCGCTTCGGTGGCTGCCGCCTCGACCCCACGCCCGAGTGGCTCGCCACGGCCAAGGCCCTGGTGGATAATTTCCCCCGTTTCCTCGACGAGTACGAGACCATGCTGACGGGCAACGAGATCATGCTCGCCCGCACCCAGGGCATCGGGCGCATGCCCGCCGCCCGGGCCGTCAACGCCGGCATCACCGGTCCCTGTCTCCGCGCCAGCGGCGTCGGCTATGACATCCGCAAGGTCGACGGCTACGGTTTCTACCCGCGCTTCGACTTCCGCGTGCCCCTCGGCACGCACGGCGACACCTACGACCGCTACATGATGCGCATCCTTGAGATGCGCGAGTCGGTGAAGATCCTGCAGCAGGCCTTCAAGGACCTGCCACCCGGGCCGATCATGGATCCCAAGGCCAAGCTCCGCGGCTTCCGCCCCAAGGCCGGCGAGGCCTACGGCCGCCTCGAAGGCCCCAAGGGCGAGCTCGGCTTCTACCTCGTCAGCGACGGCTCGACCAATCCCTGGCGCTATCGCGTCCGTCCCCCCTCCCTCATCAACCTCACCCTCCTCGAGGAGATGTGCCTCGGGCACACTATCGCCGACTCCGTCGTCATCCTCGGGTCCATCGACATCGTCCTCGGCGAGGTCGACCGCTAACCACCATGCTCGGCACCGGCATCCTCAAAGGCCTCGCAGTCACCGCGAAGAATTTCGTGGGGAGCTACCATGACCCGGCCCGGATGGTGACGCAGGAATACCCCGACGTCCAACCGCAGCTCCCCGCCGCCTACCGCAACTTCCCCTTCCTCGTCACCGAGAACGCCACCGACCCGATGGGCACGCTGCGCTGCGTCGCCTGCCAGATCTGCGAGAAGGAATGCCCGCCGCAGTGCATCTACATCGAGAAGAGCAAGGACAAGAAGCCCGATGCCGCGGGCAAGCCCCAGCTCTATCCGGCCATCTTCGCGATCGACACCTCCGTCTGCATGAGCTGCCAGATCTGCGTCGAGGTCTGCCCCTTCGACGCGATCAAGATGGACCAGGTGTTCGAGGTCGCCGCGACCGACCGCTTCACCGGCCTGCTCCTGAACCGCGAGCAGCTCGCCAAGCCCAACAGCTATTTTCACGAGATCCACCCGACCGACGCCGACGAAGTCGACACCCGCCTCGCCGCCGAGCGCAAGGCCGCCGAGGAGAAAGCCAAGGCCGCCGCCGCCGCAAAAGCCGCGGTCGTCGCCAAGCCAGCCCCCGCGCCAAGCGCGACGGCCCCGAAACCGCCGCCCCCGACCGCATGATCATCGCGGCCATAGATTCCTACCTCGAGGTCGCCCCCCTCGCCTGGCGCGACGCCGTCGTGCAGTGGTGCCCCGAGCCCACCCAATGGATGGTCCATCAGCTGATCACGATCGTCGTGATCCTCGCCGTCTTCGGCACGCTCTTCGCCTTCACCACCATCGCCGAGCGGAAGCTGCTCGGCCGCCTGCAAAATCGGCTCGGACCCAACCGCTCCGGCCTGCCCTGGTGGCAGAAGGGGCCCAAGCTCTGGGGCCTCACCCAGCCCTTCGCCGACGCCGTGAAGACGCTCACCAAGGAGGACATCGTCCCGGCCGCCGCCGACAAGCTCCTGCACTTCCTCGCGCCCACCCTCATCGTGGCGTTCTCGCTGCTGGGCTTCGCCGTGCTGCCCTTCGGCCGGCACATGGTGCCCGTCGGGCTAGACGCCGCGCTGCTCTATTTCTTCGCCGCCGGTTCCGCCACCGAGCTGGCCATCTTCATGGCCGGCTGGGCCAGCCGGAACAAATACTCGCTGCTCGCCGCCATGCGCGCCCTCGCGCAGGTCATCAGCTACGAGCTGCCACTCATCCTCTCCGTCGTGCCGATCGTGCTCATCGCCGGCACGCTCTCCCTGCAGGACATCGTCCACGCCCAGGGCTTCTGGACCTTTGGCTTCCTCCCGCACTGGTTCGTCTTCACGCCGTGGGGTTTCGCGGGCTTCATCCTCTTCCTCATCTCGGCGCTGGCCGAGAGCAACCGCTCGCCGTTCGACCTGCCCGAGGCCGAGAGCGAGCTCATCGCCGGCCACCTCACGGAATATTCCGGCTTCAAGTATGCGCTGTTCTTCATGTCCGAGTATTTCGGCCTCACCGCCCTGAGCGGCCTCGGCGTCACCCTCTTCCTCGGCGGCTGGCAGGCCCCGTGCGCCTTCCTGCAGTTCATCCCCTCCTGGCTCTGGTTCATGGGCAAGGTGATCGGCATGCTCCTCCTCTTCATCTGGATCCGCGGCACGCTGCTCCGCCTCCGCATCGACCAGCTCACGCGCCTCGCCTGGCAGTTCATGGTGCCGCTGACGCTCATCAACCTCGGCAACGCCGCCTTCTGGGCGCTGACCGCCGGCTGGACCGGCCCGCTGCAACTCGTCCGCTGGGGCGTGTCGTTCGCCATCATCGTCATTCCCTTCGTCCTCATGGGCCGCCGGCTGAGCGCCGGCCGCCGCCCGCGCACCTATCGCTACGCCGCGTCATGACCGCCCTTCGATCCATTGCTCTTACATGTAGGGCCGGCGCTCGTCGCCGGGCCGAGGGTTGCGCGGCGATCCGGTCCGCCGACAAGCGGCGACCCTACATACCAGCGTCATGACCTTCGCGCTCATCATCATTTCTGCCCTGATCCTCGGCTGCGCCGCGGTGGCGATGGCGTTGCGCAACCTGATCCACAGCGCGCTGCTCCTCATCGGTTCCTGGGCGGGCATCGCGGCCTTCTACCTGTGGGCGGGCGCCGAGTTCGTGGCCTTCGCCCAGATCCTCATCTACGTCGGCGCCATCTCCATGGTGGTGCTCTTCGCCGTGCTCCTGACCCGGCAGGGCGATGCGCCGGAGCCGGTGGAATTCCCCTCCTTCAGCCGCTTTGTCACCGGCCTCATCGCCGGCGGCGGCGTGGCGGGCGTCCTGTTCGGGTCCATCCTCGGCATGCCGTTCGACGTTCGGACGGCCCAAACCTCGCCCTCGTTGTCCGTCAAGGAACTGGGCACGCAGCTGATGGAGCAACATGTGGTCTCGCTGCTCGTCATCGGCCTGCTGCTCACCGTGGCGCTGCTCGGCGCCGTGCTGCTGGCCTCGGACCGGCGCCCCGACCAACCGGAGGACACCCCATGAGCCCGCTGCAGATCTGCCTCCTCCTCTCCAGCCTGCTCTTCTGCATCGGCCTCGTCGGCGTGCTCTCGCGCGGCAGCGCCATCCTCGTGCTGCTCGGCGTCGAGCTGATGCTGAACGCCGCCAACATCAACTTCATCGCCTTCTGGCGCTACGGCCCGAATCCCGACGCGGGCACGGGCATCGTCTTCGTCCTGTTCTCCATCGCCGCCGCCGCGGCCGAGGCCGCCGTCGGCTTCGCGCTGGTCATCGCGGTCTACCGCCACCAGCGGAACATCCGCCTGCAGGAGGCGAACCGCCTCAAGGGCTGACCCATGACGCTCTCCGCCCAATATCTCTGGCTCATCCCCGCGCTGCCGCTCGCCGCCGCCGCCGTCGGGGCGCTGGTGCCGCGCACCGGCCGGGCCCTCGCCGCCGGCGCCGCCATCGCGGCGATGGTCGCCTCCTTCCTCGTCTCCTGCGTCGCGCTGGTCACCGCGCTGGCCGACCCGGCCGCCAAGCTCGTCCATAACTTCGCCTGGTTCGACCTCGGCCTCGGCGTCTTCCGCCTCGGCTGGCTGCTCGACCCCCTCACGGCGTTCATGTGCGTGATGGTCACCTTTGTCGGCGCCCTGATCTTCATCTTCAGCCTCGGCTACATGAAGGCGGACGCGAACTTCAAGCAGTTCTTCTGCTTCCTCAGCCTCTTCGCCGCCGCGATGCTCGGCCTGATCGTCGCCAACAGCCTCCTGCTGCTCTTCATCAGCTGGGAACTCGTCGGCCTCGCTTCCTACCTGCTCATCGGCTTCTGGTTCCACAAGCCGTCCGCCGCCGCCGCCGCGAAAAAAGCCTTCATCACGACGCGCATCGGCGACCTCGGCCTGCTGCTCGGCCTGCTCTGGCTCTACGACTCCACCGGCTCGCTGCTCTTCTTCGACGGCGGCGCCGGCGTGCTCGAAGCCGCCGCGCTCGGCTCGCTCGCGGCCCAGGTCACCGTGGGCGGCCTCGCGGTCTCCACCGCCATCGGGCTCCTGATCTTCTGCGGCGCCATCGGCAAGTCGGGCCAGTTCCCGCTGCACGTGTGGCTGCCTGACGCGATGGAGGGCCCGACGCCCGTCAGCGCGCTCATCCATGCCGCCACGATGGTGGCCGCCGGCGTCTTCCTCATCGCCCGCGTCTATCCGCTCATGGCCGCCGACCAGGTATTGGCCAATGTGCCGCTGCACGCGCTGACCGTCGTGGCCTTCATCGGCGCCATCACCGCGCTCATGGGCGCCGTCATCGCCGTCGCGCAAAACGACATCAAGCGCGTCCTCGCCTTCTCCACCGTCTCGCAACTCGGCTACATGATGCTCGCGCTGGGCGTCGGCTCGTGGGTCGCCGCCATCTTCCACCTGCTCACGCACGCCTTCTTCAAGGCCCTCCTCTTCCTCGGCGCCGGCTCGGTCATCCACGCGGCGCACCATGAGCAGGACATCCGCTCCCTCGGCGGCCTCTCCGGCAAGATGAAGGTGACCTTCATCACCTTCGCCATCGGCATGATGGCGCTCTCCGGCGTGCCGTTCCTCTTCTCCGGTTTCTGGAGCAAGGAGGGCATCCTGCACGCCGCACACGGCTGGGAGGTCTCCCACCTGCCCTTCTACGCCGCTCTCATCGCGGTCGTCCTCACCGCGTTCTACATGACGCGCCTCGTGGCCGAGACGTTCTTTGGCAAGGCGCGCAGCCATGCGTCCGAGCACGCACACGAGAGCCCAGCGACGATGACCGTTCCGCTCGTGATCCTCGCCGCCGGTGCCATTATGCTCGGATTTATCGGCATGCCAACATGGCCATGGCTTCAAAGCACGCTCTCGGGAGTGCCTATTCCCCATCATTTCATACCAGAAAGCGGTCGAGCTTTGATGGCGGTATCCATATTCCTCGTCGCGCTGGGCCTCGGCGCCGGCTGGGCCCTCTACGGCCGCAAAACCCGCGCCACCGCGACCGCCGCCGATCCCATCGCGGTCAAGGCGCCGCGCCTCATGGCTTTCCTCGCGGCCAAGCTCAAGTTCGACGAACTCTACGCCGCCACCGTCGGTCGGCTCAACTCCGCCTCCGCCACCTTCGCCGATTTCCTCGAATACTGGGTCTGGGGCGGCCTCGTGACCTTGCTGGCCCGGCTCGGCGAATTCACCGGCCTGGTGAACCGCGAGACCGATGAGCGCACCCTCAACGGCGGCTTCGACAACGTGAGCGACCAGGTCCGCGCCCCCGGCCGGGTCTATTCCCGCGCCCAGACCGGCGACGTGCACGGCTACCTGCGGTTCCTCGCCCTCGGCTTCGTCATCCTCGTGCTGCTCGTCGTGATGGGAGGTGCCAAATGAGCCCCAAGCAGACTCGACCGATTTGTAGGAGCCTGCTTGCAGGCGACCGTTTGAGGTGGCACCGGCTTCCAGCCGGTGAATCTGCGGCTGGAAGCCGCAGCCACAAGAATCGCCTGCAAGCAGGCTCCTACACGAAACAGGGAGGTGCCAGGTGAACTCCCTCCCGCTGCTTTCCCTGATCGTGTTCGCCCCGTGGGCCGGGGCCGTGGTGCTCGCCTTCGTCGGCCGGCACGTCGGCGCCAACGCCAACCGCACGATCACCCTGGTCTCCAGCCTTTCCACGCTGGTCCTGGCCGGCGTGGCCCTCGCGTCCTTCGATCCCTCCGCCATCGGCTACCAGTTCACCGAGCGGCACGCGTGGATCAACACGCTGAATGTCAATTATCACCTCGGCCTCGACGGCCTGAGCCTGCTGCTCGTGCTGCTCACCGGCATCATCTCGCCGCTCTGCCTGCTGGCCTCGTGGCGGGTCGGACGCTGCCCGCGCGCCTTCGGGATGCTCTTCCTCCTCCTGCAGGGCGCGGCCCTCGGCGTGTTCCTGGCGCTGGATTTCTTCCACTGGTTCGTCTTCTGGGAACTCAGCCTCGTGCCGGCGTTTTTCCTGATCAAGATCTGGGGCGGCCCGGGCGCTTCGCGCGCGGCCTACCAGTTCGTCATCTACACCCTCGCCGGCGGCGCCTGCATGCTGCTCGGCTTCGCCGCCCTCTATGTCGCGACCGGCACGCTGAACTTCACCGAGCTCGCGCAAATGGCAGCCGCGGGCGAACTCGCCCCGAAGCTCGCCACGCTCGGCACCTTCTGGCCGCAGGTCGTCTTCGTCGGCGTCCTTCTCGGCCTGGCGGTCAAGGTTCCGCTCTTCCCCTTCCACACCTGGCTGCCCCCGGCGTATGCGGAGGCCCCGACCGGCGTCTCGATGTTCCTCACCGGCGTGATGTCGAAGATGGGCGTCTACGGTTTCCTCCGGATCCTCTGGCCGCTCTTCCCGGAACCGCTGCACGCCGCGGCCCCCTGCCTGCTCTGGCTCGCGCTCGGCGGCGTGGTGCTCGGCGCCTTCGCGGCGATGAAGCAGACCGACCTCAAGCGTATGGTCGCCTACTCGTCGATCAACCACCTGAGCTACTGCCTGCTCGCGCTGTTCGCCGTCGCCGGTGCGTCGAAGCCCGACGCCGCGGCCGCCGCGCTCAGCGGCACCCTCCTGCAGATGTTCAACCACGGCCTGTCCGCCGCCGCGCTCTTCGCCTGCGTCGGCATCATCGAGGCCCGCTCCGGCGGCCCGCGCGGGCTGAATGACTTCGGCGGCCTGCGCACCGTCACCCCGCTCTTCGCCGGTTTCTGTGGCATCGCGATGTTCTCGTCCCTCGGCCTGCCGGGGCTCAACGGCTTCGTCGGGGAATTCCTCATCTTCCGCGGCGTGTTCGGCCTCGCGCCGTGGGCCGCCGGCGTCGCCTGCCTCGGCCTGCTCGCCACCGCGCTCTTCCTCCTCACCTTCTGGCAGCGCGTCTTCCACGGCCCCGTCGCCGCCGGTGTCGCGGCCTTCCGCGACCTCGACCGCGTCGAGTTCCTCACGCTGCTGCCGCTCGTCATCCTGATGTTCCTGCTGGGCGTGCTGCCGCAGATCGTCATCGCGCTCTTCAACCCGCTCGTCACCGCCTGGGCGGCGAACCTGCCATGAACCTGCTGCCCTGGACCATCTACGTCTCGTTCGCCGGCTCGTTCCTCGCGCTGGTCGCCGGGGCGCGTTCGGCCGCCGCCGCCCGCTGGACGGCCCTTGCCACCGCCGTGGCCGCCACGACGCTGACCTTCCTCGCCGCGCGGGACTTCGTCCCCGGCTCCAGCCTGCAGACCTTGGTGAACGTGCCGTGGATCGCCGGGCTCGGCGTGAATTACCACCTCGCCGTCGACGGCATCAGCCTGACGCTGCTCGTGCTCACCGGCCTCGCGGCCACCGCGGGCATCCTGTTTTCCTGGAACATCGAGGAACGCCCGGGCGAGTTCTTCGCCCTGTTCCTCGCGCTGATCGGCGGCGTGTATGGCGTCTTTCTGAGCGCCGACGTCTTCGTGCTGTTCGTTTTCTACGAGATCGCGATCGTGCCGAAGTATTTCCTCATCGCGATCTGGGGCTCCACCAACCGCGAATACGGCGCGATGAAGCTGGTGCTCTATTCCTTCGCGGGCAGCAGCCTGGTGCTCGCCGGCATGATCTGGGCCTACGCCGCGGGCGGCGCCACCGGGTTCGGCCTGGCCCAGCTTGCCGAGGCCGCCGTCCACCTTCCCTTCCCCGAGCAGGTCGCCGTCTTCGCGCTCCTCTTCACCGGCTTCGCGACGCTGGCGGGCATGTTCCCGCTGCACACCTGGGCGCCGACCGGCCACGTGGCCGCGCCGACCGCCGCCTCGATGCTGCTCGCCGGCGTCGTCATGAAACTCGGCGCCTACGGTTGCCTGCGCGTGGCCATGCCGCTGTTCCCCGACGCCTTTCTTTACTGCCAGCCGGTGATCGCCTGGCTCGCCGTGGTGGGCATCGTCTACGCGGGCTGCATCGCCCTCGTGCAGGAGGATTTCAAGTTCGTCATCGGCTACTCGAGCGTGAGCCACATGGGCTTCGTGCTGCTCGGCCTCGCGGCCGCCACGCCGCTGGCGCTGGCGGGCGCGGTGCTCCAGATGTTCTCGCACGGCGTCATCGCCGGCCTGCTCTTCGCCGTGGTCGGCCGCATGGTCTATGAGCGCACCCACACCCGCCGGCTCGCCGACCTGAAGGCGATGCCGCTGCACCGGCTGCTGCCGTTCGCCGCCGTCATCTTCGTCGTCGCCGGCCTCGCCTCGCTCGGCCTGCCGGGCTTCAGCGGGTTCCCGGCCGAGTTGAGCATCCTCATCGGGACCTGGCAGGAAAATCCCCTTTGGGCCGTGGTCGCCGCCCTCGGCATCATCGTGGCCGGCGCCTTCACTCTGCGCGTCATCCAGGTTTCCTTCTTCGGCACCACCAACCTCGCCGCCATCGCGGCCGCCGGGAATCATCCGCTGCCCCCGATCACCCGCGCCGAAAAGGCCGGCGCCCTGCTGCTGATCGCCGCGACGCTTTACGTCGGTCTCAAGCCGGATGTGCTGCTCGACTGGATCGTGCCCGCACTGCAATCGCCGGTCTTTCAGGCCGTCATGAAAGGAGGCAACCCATGAGCACCCCCTATGGCGAACTCCTGATCGCGCTGCGCCCCGAGATCTGTCTCGTCGGCGGCGCGCTGGCCGTGCTCGCCGTCGACCTGCCGAAAAACTCCCGCAGCGCGCAAACGCGCCTGCACCTTTCCGTGGCCCTCGGCCTCCTCGCTCTCGCCGCGGCTTATGCGTGGGGTCTGAACGCGGGTGTGCCGGGACCCCTGTTCGGCGGCGTTCTTTCGCTGGACATGCTGGGTCAGGCCACCCGCGCCGGTGTGCTGGGCCTCGCGGTCCTCACCCTCGGCATCACCGCCGGCACCTCGCGGCTGCGCCACCCGGCGGAGTTGGTGGCGATGATCCTGCTCGCGACCGCGGGCTTCACGCTCATGGCGGTCGCGCAGCAGCTGCTGCTGGCTTTCCTCGCGCTCGAATCGGCCAGCCTCTCGCTCTATGTGCTCGCGGGCTTCGACAAGACGCGGCCCGAGTCCGCCGAGGCGGGGTTGAAGTATTTCCTGTTCGGCGGCGTCTCCGCGGCCTTTCTGCTCTTCGGCTTCAGCCTGATCTACGGCCTGACCGGCTCGATCGAGCTGCCCGTGATTTCCACCCAGCTCGCCCTGACCGGCCCGAGTCCGCTGCTCGTCGTGGCACTCGTGATGATTCTGGTCGGCTTCGGCTACAAGGCCGCCGCCGCTCCCTTCCACCTGTGGGCGCCGGATGTCTACGAGGGCGCCCCCGCCTCGTCCGCCGCGCTCATCGCCTCGGCCTCGAAGCTGGCCGGCCTAGCCCTGTTCGTGCGGTTGCTCTGGCCCGGGTTCGGGGCGGCATCCGGCAGTCTGGCGGGGGCGGCCGGCTGGCTGCCCGTGGTGGTGATGATTTCCGCCGCCTCGATCCTGCTCGGCAATTTCGCCGCCCTCGCCCAGCGGAATGTGCGACGCCTGCTGGCCTACTCGGCCATCGCCCACGCCGGCGCCCTGCTGATCGGCGTGATCGCCGCCGGCCTGATCGGGCCGGGCGCGCTGTATTATTATGCGCTGACCTACGGCCTCGCCACGGTCGGCGCCTTCGGTGTCATCGCCGTGGTCGAACGCTCCGGCCGCTGCCAGGACATCACGGACCTCGCCGGTTTGCGGGCGCGCTCGCCGCTGCTCGCGGGCTGTCTCTTTGTCTTCGTGCTGTCGCTGGCCGGGATCCCGCCGCTGGCCGGGTTCGTCGGCAAGTTCGTGGTCTTCACCGGCGCGCTGCAGATGGACGGAATCTCCAGCTCCGCCGGCTGGCTGGCCGTGCTCGCCATCGCGATGAGCGCCGTGGCGCTCTACTATTACCTGATCATCCTGAAGCAGGCCCTGGTCGTTCCGGCCAAGGACACGACCCCCATCAAGGTGCCCGCCCCCGCCGCCCTCGCGCTGCTAAGCGCCGCCGCGCTAATCGTGCTCTTCGGCCTGTGGCCCTCGCTGCTGCTGGGGTTGTTCCAGTAAGCTGAGTTAGATGTGGGGTCGCCGCTTGTCGGCGGACCGTTCTGCGGGCGAATCGCGGTCCGGCGACAAGCGCCGACCCCACACACCGTTTGGTGATCGTAACTTCATTCTGAAATCCGGTGCTATTGCATGGGTCTGAGATCTGATCTGGTTTGTCAGGGAGCGCGTTCAGTCAGCACGGCCGGCCGGCCAGCCATAGCTTCAGCGAAGCCCGGGGGGCGGGCTCCACCTTCGATCAATTACTTTTTGGCGCCACCCTCACACCCGCCAGCTCTGCAGCACGCGGATGTAGTTCGCACGCTCGTAGGCGGAGGGATCCGGGCAGCGGCGCTGGTTGAGCGCGCCACGGAGCTGGTCGACGCTCTCGTAGCCGTGATCCTCCATCCACTTCCGCATGCCTTGCAGCAGCGTGTAGAGATAGCGGGGGCCGTTCTTGAGCAGCACCGAGACCAGCTGGATGGTGTGCGCACCGGCCAGCAGGGCCTTGATCGCGTCGTCCGAGGTGTGCACGCCGCCGGTCGCCGAGAGCGAGCCCTGCAGGTGCGGGGAGATGTTGGCCAGCCAGCGCAGACGCAACAGCAGCTCGCTGGAATCGGAGAGCTTGAGCTGCGGGTGCACCTCGAAGTCCTCGAGATTGAAGTCGGGTTGGTAGAAACGGTTGAACAACACCACGCCCTTCGCGCCGGCTTTTTCCAACTCCAGGGCGAAGTTCACGGGTGAGGCGTGGAACGGCGAGATCTTCACCGAGACGGGTATCTTCACCGCGCCGACGACGTTGCCGACCGTCTCCAGCATGTCGGACTCGACTTCCGCCCCGGAGATGCCCGGGTCGGTCGACAGGTTGTAGAGGTTCAGCTCGATGGCGTCCGCGCCGGCTTCCTGGAAGCGCCGCGCGAAGTCGGTCCAGCCGCCGGGCTGGTAGCCGTTCAGGGAGGCGATGACCGGCACCTTCACCAAGGCCTTCAAGCCTTGGATCTGGCGCAGGTAGCGGTCGAGCGAGAGCTGATACTCCGAGTATTCCGGGAAGTAGCTCGTCGCCTCGGCGCTGCCGGAGGCCGCCAGCTCGATGTCGCGCACCATGGCCCGCTGCTCGAGATCGATCTGCTCCTCGAAAAGCGAACGCATGACCAGCGCGCCGGCGCCGGCGTCCTGGAGCTGGCAGGCCAGCTTGACGTTGTCGCAGAACGGCGAGGCGCCGACGATGAGGGGGTTGCTCAGCTTGAGCCCGAGGTAGGTGGTCGCGAGTTTCATGACGCAGGGGTTTAGGGTTTGGCGGCGGCGCCGGGGGTGGCGTGCGGAGTGGCGAGTTGCTGGTAGAGCGCGTAGTGCGCGCGCACCTGGGCTTGCGCCAGGGTGCCGAGTTCGGCGGCCCGTTCGGGGTCGACGTTGCGCAGGATGCCGAAACGGGTCTCATTCTGCATGAACTTCGACAGCTCGGTCTTCGGCGCGTTGGAATCGAGCTTCAGCCCGACCTCGCCCTTGGCGACGTTGCGCGGGTCGTAGCGGAAGAGAGGCCAGTAGCCGGTGTCGACCGCGAGTTTCTGCTGCTCGAGACCGAGATGCAGCGGGAAGCCGTGGGCGATGCAGTGCGAATACGCGATGATGAGCGCCGGACCGTCGTAGGCCTCGGCCTCGCGGAAGGCGGCGAGTGTCTGGTTGTCCTTGGCGCCAAAGGCGACGCGGGCGACGTAGACATGGCCGTATTGCATGGCGATGAGGGCGAGATCCTTCTTGGCCATGCCCTTGCCGCCGGCGGCGAACTTGGCGACCGCGCCCATCGGCGTGGACTTCGAGGCCTGGCCGCCGGTGTTGGAATAGACCTCGGTGTCGAGCACCAGCACCTTGATGTTGGCGCCGGAGGCGAGCACGTGGTCGAGCCCGCCGTAGCCGATGTCGTAGGCCCAGCCGTCGCCGCCGATGATCCAGACCGTCTTCTTGACGAGATCGTCGGCCTGCGCGAGGAGGCGCTTGGACTCGGTGTCATCGAACTGGGCGAGGGCCGTCTTGAGGGCGACGACGCGCTGGCGCTGCGCGGCGATGCCGGCCTCGGTGCTTTGGTCGGCCTGCAGGAGGGCGGTGACGTTGTCCGGGCCCACCTTGGCGGCGAGCTTCTGGAGGTTGATCTTGGCCGCCTTCGCGCGCTGCTCGACCGCGAGCAGCAGACCCATGCCGAACTCGGCGTTGTCCTCGAAGAGCGAGTTGGCCCAGGCCGGGCCGCGGCCGTTCTTGTCGGAGCAATAGGGCGTCGTCGGGAGGTTGCCGCCGTAGATCGAGGAGCAGCCCGTGGCGTTGGCCATGACGAGGCGGTCGCCGAATAGCTGGGTGAGCAGCTTCAGGTAGGGCGTCTCGCCGCAGCCGGCGCAGGCCCCGGAGAATTCCATCAGCGGCATCAGGAACTGCGAGTTCTTGACCGTCGAGAGGTCGAGCTTGGTGCGGTCCGGGTCGGGCAGGCCGAGGAAGAAGTCCCAGTTGGCGCGCTCGGCGGCGAGCAGCGGCGGCTGGGCGACCATGTCGATCGCCTTGTGGCGCGGGTTCGACTTGTCCTTCGCGGGGCAGACCTGCACGCAGAGCGAGCAGCCCGTGCAATCCTCGGGCGCGACCTGGAGGGTGTATTTCTGGCCGGGGAATTCGGTGGAGCGGAAGGGCACTGACTTGAAGCCCTCGGGCGCACCCTTGAGCTCGTCGGGACCGTAGAACTTGGCGCGGATGGCGGCGTGCGGGCAGACCAGCGCGCACTTGTTGCACTGGATGCAAATCGAGGCGTCCCAAACCGGGATCTCGAGCGCGATGTTGCGCTTCTCGAAGCGCGCGGTGCCGGTGGGCCAGCAGCCGTCGTTGGGGATGGCGCTGACGGGCATCAGGTCGCCCTCGTTGGCGAGGAGGCGGGCCGTGACGTCGCGGACGAAGGCGGGCGCGCCGGGATAGGTGGGCGGCACCGTGGCGACGGCGTCGGCGAGCGGGGTCGCGGGAATCTTGATCTCGTGCAGGCCGGCGAGCGCCGCGTCCACCGCGGCGTAATTCATCTGGACGATCTTCTCGCCCTTGCGGCCGTAGGTCTTCTCGATGGCCTTCTTGATCTGCTTGATGGCCTCGTCCTGCGGGAGCACGCCGGACAGGGCGAAGAAGCAGGTCTGGAGCACGGTGTTGGTGCGGCGGCCCATGCCGCTGGCCTGCGCAACCTGCGTCGCGTTGATGACGAAGAGCCGCAGCTTCTTCGCGATGATCTTCTCCTGCCATTCACGCGGGAGCTTGGCCCAGGTGTCGTCGCCGGCATACGGCGAATTGAGCAGCACCACGGCGCCGGGGGCGGCGAAGCCGAGCACATCGGTGCGGCCGACGAAGCTGAACTCGCTGCAGGCGACAAACTCGGCGCGGCTGATCAGATACGGCGCGCGGATGGGCCGCGGGCCGAAGCGCAGGTGCGAGGTCGTCATCGAGCCGGACTTCTTCGAGTCGTAGACGAAGTAGCCCTGGGCGAAGTTGTCCGTCTGCTCGCCGATGATCTTGATGGAATTCTTGTTCGCCCCGACCGTGCCGTCGGCGCCGAGGCCGATGAACACGCAGCGGCGCACGTCGGCGGCCTCGAGGTCGAAGTTGGCGTCGTAGGCCAGCGACAGGCCGGTGACATCGTCGTTGATGCCGACCGTGAAGTTGTGCCGCGGCTTCGCAGCCGACAGGTGGTCGAACACCGCGCGCACCATGCCCGGGGTGAATTCCTTCGAACCGAGTCCGTAGCGCCCGCCGCAGACCTGCGGGGTGAGGCCGGAACCGGCCAGCGCCGCGACGGTGCAGAGGTAAAGGGGTTCGCCGATGGAGCCCGGCTCCTTCGTGCGGTCGAGGACCGCGATCTTCTTCACCGTCTTCGGCATCGCGGCGAGGAACGCCGGCACGTCGAACGGGTGGAAGAGGCGCACGGAGATAACGCCGGTCTTTTCGCCGTGGGCGTTGAGCCAGTCCACGGTCTCGGTGATCGTCTCGATCCCGCTGCCCATGGCGATGATGACCTTCTCGGCCTCGGGGTGCCCGTAGTAATCGAAGAGCCGGTAGCTGCGGCCCGTGGCGGCGGCGAAGCGGTCCATGACCGCCTGCACGGTGGCGGGCAGGGTGTCGTAGAAACGGTTCACGGACTCGCGGCCCTGGAAATAGACGTCGGGATTCTGCGCGGTGCCGCGGAGCGTGGGCCGATCGGGCGACTGGGCCCGGGCGCGGAAGTCGGCGATCTCGTTCTCGTCGATCACGGCGCGCAGCACGTCGTCGGAGAGCAGCGCGAGCTTGGAGACCTCGTGCGAGGTGCGGAAGCCGTCGAAGAAGTGGATGAAGGGCAGCCGGGCCTTGTAGCTGGCGGCGTGCGCCACGAGCGCGAGGTCGTGCGCCTCCTGGCCGGAATTGCTGCAGAGCAGCGCGCAGCCGGTCGCGCGGCAGGCCATGACGTCCGCGTGGTCGCCGAAGATCGACAGGCCCTGCGCCGCGAGGGCGCGGGCGCTCACGTGCATGGTGAACGGCTGGAGTTCGCCCGCGAGCTTGTAGAGGTTGGGGATCATCAGCAGGAGTCCCTGCGAGGCGGTGAACGTGGTGGTCAGCGCGCCGCCGAGCATGCTGCCGTGCACGGCGCCGGCGACGCCACCCTCGGACTGCATCTCCACGAGCCGCGGCACCTCGCCCCAGAGGTTCGGCCGGCCCGCGGCCGACCATTCGTCGCAGAACTCCGCCATCGTCGAAGACGGGGTGATCGGGTAGATCGCGATCACTTCATTGAGACGATACGCGACATGGGCGACGGCCTCGTTGGCATCGCAAGTCACGTATTCAGGGGTTTTGGCAGGGCTGATCATGGTTGTAAAAAGGACGACGGCCATAATGCCACATATGCCCCGGCGGCATCTGCGCAGATATTGCGTAACGTGGGGCAGTGTTTGCCGTAATTTCGCCCCGGTGAGCCCCCTCCTCCCTCGGAAAGCACCCCGCGCGTCATGCGACCCGGCTTTTCTTTTTGGCAGAAGCTGCTCTTATCGCCGCGTGCCCATCGACGCCGAGCCACCTGAACTCTCCGCTCCTCTTCCCAATCCGGGCGAAACCCTCGTCACCGACGCCGTCGGGGCCGAGCTGACCGAAGCGCACGACCATCACGGCCCCTTCCACACCCACTGCGAAAATTGTGGCACCAAACTCGACGGCCCTTGGTGCCACAAGTGCGGCCAGCACGACTTCGAGTTCCACCGGTCGTTTCGCCACGTCTTCATGGAGGCCCTCGAGAGCTTCTTCCATTTCGAGGGGAAATTCTTCCGCAACATCATCACCCTGCTCTTTTCGCCCGGCCGGCTGACGGCCGAGTTCAACGCCGGCAAACGGGCCGCGCAGATGCCGCCCTTCCGGCTCTATATTTTTGTCAGCTTCCTCTTCTTCTTCCTCTTCTTTCTGGGCAACAAGGCCGACGAAGGCGTGGTGCTCGACGATCAGGCTCCGGCCCGCGCCAAGGCCGGCAAGACCGGCACTCCGGCCTCCTTCGACTCGGTGCTCGACGAGGTCAAAAAGGATGTGGCCGACAATCCCGCCGTCCGCCAGTTGGTCGACCAGGTCCAACCCGCCGCCGAAAAAATCCGGACGAAGGTTCCCGGCCAAAACGCCGTCGCGACGTCACCCGGCCAAAAGGGAGACTCCTATAATCCGCCGCTCGCCGAATGGCTCAATGAACAGGGCGAACGCGCCATGGAGCCCGGACACCGGAAAGAGCTGGCCGACGCCTTCATTCACAGTGCGCCCAAGATGCTCCTCTTCTGCCTGCCCTTCTTCGCCCTCTTCACCCGCGTGCTGTTCCGCAAGTCAGGACAAGTCTACCTGCAGCACCTCGTCCTCGCCCTGCATTTCCACACCTTCATCTACCTCTGGATCCTCTTCCGCGATGGCTGGAGCTTCCTCGCCGGTCTTACCCCCTTCGGCTTGAAGGGCTGGGTGCGTTCCTTCTGCGATCTCTGGCTGATGCTCTACCCGTTGCTCATGCTGCGACGGCTGTTCGCCAATTCGTGGAAGAAGACCATCGTGAAGACCGGCCTGCTCGCTCTCGCCTACCTCTGGACGCTCGGCTGCGCCTTCGCGATCACCGCGATCATCATCTTCGCGATCCTGTAAGCGCCCGGGGCCTTTGCCCAAACTACCTCCCCGCGTCTTTCGCATCCAGCGCTGCATGCATGCCCTCGCGCGCTGCGACAAAACGCCAGTCGAAGACTGGCGCTACGTAGTGCCGGTCTTCGACCGGCGTCTCTTTCGCTCTCCGTCTCTCCCGCCAAGCCGAAGCACCTGTCAGCCATAGGCCCGGCGATGAGCTTTGCCGGCTTTACTTTATGCGGCCGGCTGGATTTCCGTTGGCGGAAGGGCTCCGGCCGGCTAAATTAGGCGGTGCAACCCCGTTGCCCCATGAACATCCGCCTTCCCCTGTCCCTGCTCATCGCCGGACTCCTCCTGTTGTCCGCTTGCACGACCGCGACCCAGAACGGTGCCACCGAGGCCGACATCACCGTCGAATTCCAGCATCCGGAGAACTTCCGGGATGCCCGCGCCTCCTTCGGCGGCGCGCCGGACGAGTCGGCCCTCGACACGCTGCGCGCCGCGCTGAAGACCGCCGCCCGGCCGCATCTCAAGGCCGGACAGAAACTGCGGGTCACCTTCACCGACATCGACCTGGCCGGGGAATACGAACCGCAGGCGGGCCCGCAGGCCGACCATGTCCGCTTCATCAAGAGCATCTACATTCCCAGACAGGTTCTCAGCTTCGAGTTGTCCGACAGCTCCGGTGCCGTGCTCCGCCAAGGCACACGCACGCTCACCGACATGAATTATCAGGCGAACTCCTTGCGCATCGGCTCCGACCAGCCGTTTTTCTACGACAAGGTTCTCCTCCAGGATTGGGTGCACGACGAGTTCCGGTGAGCGAGCCGCACCGGCCCGCCGGTGCCGATGACCGCTTGGCCTATCCGACTATCTGCAGGCTTTGCGGTAGGGCGCACCGGCCCGGTGCGCCGCGGCGGAGCGGGCCGCTCCGCCCTACCTCATGTTGTATTCGCGTCTGCCGGTTCTTCGCACCCTGAATCGTCCTTCCCACCGACCGGAGCGGCATACGCGGGTCTGCGTATGGGGAAATTCCCGGTCATCCGGTAGGATAGGCGCACCATGCCCACACCACGCGCCACCTTCATCCGCCTCGCCGCCCTCCTTGTCGTGGGCATTCTCTGCACCACCCGGCTCTCCGCCGTCATCGTCAGCTACACCCTCACCGGTGTGACCACTTTCAACCTCATCGAGGCCGGCCAGCTCAACACCAACGTTCCCGTCGGCAGCGCCTGGACCGCCGTCGTCGAGTGGGACACGGCCGCCTCGACGCTCTCCTCCACCGAGACGCAGGCCCAATACCGTCTCACCAGCATGTCCTTCACGCTCCACGGCAACGCCGGCGACTGGACCACCGGTGTGGTCGCGGGCGACTACGCCCCGGGCTTCACCAACAACTACACCTTCTCGGGCACGCGCGACGAGATGCAGTTCACCAGCGGCTGGGGTCCGGCCAGCCACACGAACCAGACGCTCTACGAATGGCAGCCCTACAGCATCAACCTCGTGCTCACCGACCTCACCGGCACCGCCATCCCCAGCCTCACGCCCGCACCCACCTTCCTTGATCTGTCCGACTGGAGCACCGGCACGTCGAACACCTACATGAAGCTTTACCTGAACAACAACGCCAACCGCTACATTCTCGGCAACATCCAGTCCATCAGCGTGACCGGCTCCGCCATCCCCGAGCCGTCCACCTACGCCGCCCTCGCCGGCGCAGCCGCACTCGGCCTTGCGCTCTGGCGGCGGCGGCGTTCCGCCGATCCTGTCGCCGGTTGACCAGGCTGCCGCCCGGCTCCAGCGTGGCGGCATGAAGATCATTCGTGCCGCCGCCCGCCTGTCCCTCGCCCTGCTCGCCGCCGCGCCGCTCGTCGGTCAGCCCGACCGCATCAACGGCCGCGCCTTCGCCACCCGTTCCCAGGTCATCGCCCGGCACGGCATGGCCGCCACCAGCCATCCGCTCGCCACGCAGGCGGCGCTCGACATCCTGCAGGCCGGCGGCTCGGCCGTCGACGCCGCCATTGCCGCCAACGCCGCGCTCGGCCTCATGGAGCCCACCGGCAACGGCATCGGCGGCGACCTCTTCTCCATCGTCTGGAGCGCCGCCGACAAAAAACTTTACGGCCTCAACGCCTCCGGCCGCTCCCCGCTCGGGCTTTCGCGCGAACAACTGATGGCCGAGCTCGGAAAACTCGGCCGCGACACCATCCCGCCGCGCGGCTTTCTGCCGATCAGCGTGCCCGGCACCGTCGACGGCTGGTTCGAGCTGCATGGCAAATTCGGCCGGTTGCCTATGAAGGACGTGCTCGCCCCCGCCATCCGTTACGCCCGCGAAGGGTTCCCCGTCACGCAATACATCGCCTACGGCTGGGCCATCGGCGTCCGCAACGCCCAGGCCGACAAGTTTCCCGGCGCGTTCCTCGAAACCTATGCCCCAGGCGGCAAAGCCCCGCGCGAAGGCGAGATTTTCAAGAACACGGCGCTGGCCGACACGCTCACCCTCCTCGCCACCGGCGGGCGTGATGCCTTCTATAAAGGAGAGATCGCGGACAAGATCGACGCCTTCATGCGCGCGAACGGCGGCTATCTGCGGAAAATCGACTTCGAAAAACACACCTCGACCTGGGTCGAACCCGTTTCGGTCAATTACCGCGGCTACGACGTCTATGAACTGCCGCCCAACGGCCAGGGCATCGCCGCGCTGCAGATGCTCAACATCCTCGAGGGCTACGATCTCGCAAAACTCGGCTACAACTCGCCCGAGGCGCTTCACCTCATGATCGAGGCCAAGAAACTCGCCTTCGAGGACCGCGCGAAATTCTACGCGGATCCCGCGTTCAGCAAAATCCCCCTGCGCGGCCTGCTTTCCAAGGAATACGCCGCCGAACGGCGCAAGCTCATCGACCCCGCCCGTGCCGGTCGCAGCTACGACGCCGGCAATCCCGCCGTGCAGGAAGGCGACACCATCTACCTCACGACCGCCGATGCCGACGGCAACATGGTCTCGCTCATCCAGAGCAACTACCGCGGCATGGGCTCCGGCATCACCGTGCCCGGCCTCGGCTTCACCTTCCAGGACCGCGGCGAGATGTTCACGCTCCGCGCCGGCCACGCCAACGACTACGCGCCCGGCAAGCGGCCGTTCCACACCATCATCCCCGCCTTCATCACCAAGGACGGCCGGCCCTGGCTTTCATTCGGCCTGATGGGTGGCGCCATGCAGCCACAAGGCCACGTCCAGATCGTCTGCAACCTGATCGACTGGGGCATGAATTTCCAGGAAGCCGGCGACGCCGCCCGCTGGCAGCACGAGGGCTCCTCCGATTACGACAACCCGAAGATGACCGCCGGCGGCTACGTGCAGGTCGAGAGCGGCGTGCCCTACGAAACCGTGCGCGCGCTCGTCCAACGCGGCCACGACGTCCGCGCCGGCAACGGAGCCTTCGGCGGCTACCAGGCCATCGCACGCGATGCGGCCAACGGCACCTACCTCGGCGCCTCAGAAAGCCGCAAGGACGGCCACGCCGCGGGTTATTAGCAGGCTGCTGAAAAAGTCGCTCAAATTGGATTTGGTTTTGTAAGTGGTTCGTAATCGAAAAATCTGCACGCCATTTTCAACAAGTTGCGAAAGTGAGCTTCAAAACACCGACTTTTTCAGCAGCCTGTTAGGTTGTATTTAAACCCTCTTAGATTCCCAAAACCTGTCATTCTGAGCGCAGCGAAGAATCCAGTTGGATCATCGGCTCCCTTGAAACGCGGCGTATGTCCTGATGGATTCTTCGCTGCGCTCAGAATGACAATCCCGTTTGGTAATCCTTCCTTTTAATGAAGTCTTCCGTCAAAAAACCCGCCCCCGCCAAAAAGCCCGCGGATCTCCCGCTCTTCAACTGGCTCAAGGAACGCGGTGCCGGTGTGCTGCTTCATCCCACCTGCCTGCCGGGTGACCAAGGCTGCGGCGTGTTCGACGCGCACGCGGTCCGCTTCCTCGATTTCCTAAAAAAAGCCGGGCTGAAATACTGGCAGATCTGCCCGCTCGGTCCGACCGGTTACGGCGACTCGCCCTACCAGTGTTTCTCCGCCTTCGCCGGCAATCCCTACCTGATCGATCTCGCGGCCCTCGTCCCCTTCGGGCTGCTGGCCGCGGACGACCTGGCCGAACTCGCCACCCTGTCCCCCGACCGCACGGATTACGGCGCGCTCTACCGCATCAAGCCGCGCCTGCTCGCCGCGGCCTACGCGCAATACCGCCGGCAAAAGCCCGCGCTGCCCTACGGCGACTTCGCCGCCTTCTGCCAACGGGAGGCGCACTGGCTCGACACCTACGCCTACTACCGCGCACTGAAGGATCATTTCGGCGGAGCCGCCTGGTGGGAATGGCCCGCCGAGGTGCGCAATCACACCAAGGCCGGAAAATCCCCGCTGCGCGCCAAGCTGGGCGACGCGATCGCCTCCTACCAGTTCGCCCAGTATCTTTTCTTCGGCCAGTGGACGCAGGTCCGGGCCGCCGCGCACGAGCGCGGCATCTCGATCATCGGAGACCTCCCCATCTTCGTCGCCGGCGATTCCGCCGACGCCTGGGGCAACCCGGAATTGTTCGAGCTCGACCCGAAGACGCTCCTCCCGCTCGCCGTGGCCGGCGTGCCGCCGGATTATTTCTCGGCCGACGGCCAGCTCTGGGGCAATCCGCTCTACCGCTGGGCGGCGCACCGGGCCGACGGCTACGCCTGGTGGCTGGCGCGCCTGCGCGCGACCTTTGCCCAGTGCGACATCGTGCGCATCGACCATTTCCGCGGCTTCGACGAATACTGGCGCATCCCCTATCCGGCGGAGAACGCCCGCGAAGGCGAATGGATGCCGGGCCCGGGCCTCGACCTCTTCCGGGCCTTCCGCGCCGCGCTGCCCGGGGCGCGCATCATCGCCGAGGATCTCGGCGTGCTCACCGACTCCGTCGTCCAACTGCGCGAGGATTCCGGCCTGCCCGGCATGCTCGTGCTGCAGTTCGCCTGGGGCGGCGACGCGAAGAATTCCTACCTGCCGCACAACGCCGTGCCCAACGCCGTCATCTATCCCGGCACGCACGACAACGACACCACGCTCGGCTGGTATCGGTCCGCGCGCGAGGCGGAGCGCGACCACGTGCGCCGCTACCTCCGCGTATCGGGCGACGACGTGCCGTGGGATTTCATCCGCGCCAGCTATGCCAGCGTCGCGCGCCTCGCCGTGTTCGCCCTGCAGGACGTGTTCGCGCTCGGCCCCGTCGCCCGCTTCAACACTCCGTCGAAGGCCGCAGGCAACTGGCAGTGGCGCTATCGCGCGGCGGAGCTGGAAAAATTTTCCGGCGGCACCGCGGATTATCTCCGCGAACTTTCCGCGCTCCACGGCCGCTGATTTTTTTGCGCGGATTTTTTCCGCCCGTTTTTCGCGCGCGAAAAATAAATTTCCGCGCGCGAAAGAATTTTCTGCAAGACGAAGATTTTACGTGCAACCGCGGAAAAAATTTACGACACTGCGGCATGGCCAAAAAGAAACCTGCCAAGAAGAAGGCTAAAAAAGCCGGCAAAAAAAAGAAGTAGTAACGTTTTCGTTGCTGCTCTTTTCTTCAACCCTCAACACCGGCCACCCCAGCCGGTGTTTTTTTTGGCCCGGATTTTTTCGCCCTGTGGGACGGTCGGATTCGCGACCGCCGCTCACTCCCGGTCATTCCGGGCGCAGCGAGGAATCTCGGCGTGCGCAGGCAACATCACTTTCGCTGCGGGAGATTCCTCACTGCGTTCGGAATGACAAATGGGGTTGAAGACACGCCGTAACAACCCGGCCCGGCCTCCCGCCGACGTGGCTGCGGCTTCCAGCCGCAGGATTACCAAACCCACCGGCTGGAAGCCGGTGCCACTTCAAACCCCGGCCCGCGTCACTTCACCGCGGCCCACACGCGCTGCACGTCGTCGTGATCCTCGAGCGCCTGGAGAAATTCGCCGACCTCGGCGCGGCCGGTGTCGTCGAGCTCGGGAAACTGCTTGGCCACGTAACCGATCTCGCTCGTGACGACCGACCAGCCGTGCTGCTTGAGCCAGCTGGAGACGACATGCACCGCCGTGCGGTCGGTGACGAAACGCGCGCCGGTCACGCCCTCGGGGATGTCGTCGTTCTCCGCGTGCGTCAGCGGGCTGAAATCGTTGGCCCCGGCCTCGATCGCGGTGCCCTCGAGGTCCGCGCCGGCGTCCGTCGTGTGCGCCTCGACGAGGCCGACATGGTCGAACAGGAACTTGTTGCTGCCGGCCGCTCCAAGGACGCCCTTCCGGAAGAGCAGGCGGATCTCCGGCGCGGTGCGCTGGTTGTTGTCGGTGTAGATCTCCACGATCACCGGCACCTTGTGCGGGGCGTAGCCCTCATAGATGATGTGGTCGAGCGAGGACTTGTCGCCGCCCGAGCCCGTGCCCTTGGCGATGGCGCGCTCGATGGCGTCGCGGGTGACGTTGGCCTTGCGGGCCTTCTCCAGCACGGCGCTCAATCGGGCGTTGCCCGCCGGGTCGCCGCCGCCCAGCTTGGCAGCCACGGTGATTTCCTTCACCAGTTTGCCGACCGTCTGACCCTTCTTCAGGTTGACGATCGCGCGTTTCGCATGCAGCCATTGGCGTCCCATAAGGCGGCAAGGTATGCCGGCCACTCCGGCCGCGGGCAAGGCCGAAGACATGGCGGACGACAATCTACGTCCTCTCTCCTGACATGACGCTGTCCGCGATCTCTGCTAGCCTCGGCCGATGACGAAAAAACGCTGCCCCTGGGCCGAAGCCGAAAGCCAGCATGTCTACCATGACACTGAGTGGGGAGTGCCCTCGCACGACGACCGCCACCTCTTCGAGATGCTGCTGCTCGAGGGCGCGCAGGCGGGTCTCAGCTGGGCCACTATCCTGAATAAGCGGGAGAACTACCGCGCCGCCCTCGACGGATTCGACGCGGAAAAGATCGCCCGTTACGACGCCCGGAAGGCGGCGCGCCTCCTCGCCGATCCCGGCATCGTGCGCAATCGTCTCAAGATCCGGTCCGTCACGCTCAACGCCCGCGCCTTCCTCGCCGTGCAGACGGAATTCGGCTCGTTCGACCGCTACCTCTGGCGGTTCGTCGGCGGACGGCCGCTCCAGCACCGTTTGCGGACCCGCGTCCAGATCCCTGTCCGCACCGCCGAATCCGACGCGTTGAGCCGGGACCTGAAGCAGCGCGGCTTCAAGTTCGTCGGCACGACCATCTGCTACGCGTTCATGCAGGCGACCGGCATGGTCAACGACCACCTCGTCTCCTGCCCGCGCCACGCGGCGTGCGCACGGCTGGGGTGAGGCGTAGCGACAAGTTCGCCTGGTGCCTCTCCCGGTTGGCGGCAACAATTACCGCGGCGCACACGGTAGCGCCAGCCTCCAACTTGGCGCCCGCCGGTCACAGACCGGCGCTACTCCCAGAAAAACACCGTCAACCCGGAGGCCACGTTCCACCGGCTGAGCGTGCCGGTTGCGGCCTTGCGTGGCGGCGAAAGGCGCGTCACACCTCGCCCCTTTCATGCATTGGATCGTCGCCAGTCTGATGTCCGCGCTGTTCCTCGGCTGTTATGAGCTGGGAACCAAGCACGCCGTGCGCGACAACGCCGTGCTGCCCGTGCTGTTTTTCGCCAATGTCTGCAGCGCCACCGTGTGGAGCGGCCTGCTCACGGTCGCCGCGCTCGCACCGGGCGCCCTGCCGGCCGTGCTGCTCGTCGCTCCGCTCACTTTTCACCAGCATCTGCTCCTGCTCGGCAAGTCCGCCCTCGTCGCCTCGTCGTGGATCTGCGGCTATTTCGCGATCAAGCATCTCCCGGTGTCGATCGCCTCGCCAGTGCGCGCCACCGGCCCGGTGTGGACGCTCTTCGGCGCCGTGCTGGTGCTGGGCGAGCGCCCGACCGCGCTTGAGGGTCTCGGCGTGGTCATCACCCTGGCTTCCTTTTTCGGACTGTCGGTCGCCGGCCGGCGCGACGGCATCCATTTTCACCGCAACAAGTGGATCGGCTTTGTCTTCGCCGGCACGTTGCTGGGGGCGATGAGCGGGCTCTACGACAAGTTCCTGCTCGGTCGCCTCGGTTTCAGTGCGGCGACCGTCCAGTGCTGGTTCTCGATCTACCTGGCGGCGCTTTTCCTCCCGCTGGCGGTCGGCTGGAAACTGCGCTGGTGGCCGCGCCACGAGTTCCACTGGCGATGGAGCATCCTCGTGGTCTCGTTCGCCCTGCTCATCGCGGACTTCGTGTATTTCGACGCGCTGCGCAACCCCGACGCGCTCGTCTCGCTGGTCTCGAGCCTGCGCCGGGGCAGCGTGCTGGTGGCGTTCGCCGGCGGCCTGTGGCTGTTCAAGGAGCCGCACGGTCGCGCCAAGCTGCCGGCGGTGCTGGGCATCGTCACCGGCATCGTCCTGACCATCCTGGGCTGAGTCCGGAGCCCGACGGGCGGTGGACAAGAAATGCGCAGCTTCGCGCGTTGTTCCGCCCGCTTCCGGAAGGTAATATCCGCCCATGAAGCGATTTTTGCCCCGCGCCGTGCGCGCATTGCTTTTCTGTTCATTGGTGCTCGTGGCGACCGCCCAGACCTACACCTGGACCGGCATCGGCAACGGCTGGAAGAACCAGTCGGCACCCACCGGCAGCGGCACCGAGAATCTGGTTTTCGGCAGCCATGTCTCGAACACCATCCCGATTCCCTCGGCGACCCCCTTCAGTATCAACTCGGCCGCCTTTGTTTCGGACGACCGGTTCCTGTTCGTGCCGCAGTCGGCCAGCAGCACCCTGAACATCGCCGGCGGCGGCATCAGCGCCAGCAACATGTTCGGTGGCTCGACCACGGTGGATTTCGCTTCCGGCATCACCGTCAACCTCACCGGCTCCCAGATTTGGGACTTTGGCCACGGCGGCGGCGTGGTGATGATCCATGGCGTGCTCGGCGGCAGCGGCAATCTCACGCTCACCGGCAACAACAGCTACAATTCCCTCACCCTGCTGCTGGCCAACCCCACCGCCAACTCCAGCAGCGGCTACTCCGGCAACATCACCCTCGGCAATTCGACGGTCGCCAATCTGATGCCCACCCTCGCGCTCTGGGCGAGCGGCAACCTGGGCTCCGGCAGCCTCACCTTCGTCAACGGCGGCCAGCTCATCACCCATAACGCCACCGACATCTCGAACAACCTCGTCCTGAACTCCGGCCCGCTCCCCGGCGGCAACAACAACAGCGTGTTCACCCCGGTCAATTTCAAGGCCTGGGACGCCCCCATGACCGTGAGCGGCGCCGTCACGCTCGCCAACCACACGACGATCAACGCGCAACTCGCGAATCCCGACATCCAGGCCCAGTTTCCGGGCGACACCGGCTCCTGGCCGCTCGCCGGCCCGCGCACGCGCCATCCCATCATCTTCTCCGGCCACATCGGTGAGAGCACCGCCGGCACCAGCCTGAACATCACCGGCCCGGGGATCGTCATCCTCGCCGGCAACAACAGCCTCAACGCCTATTCCGGCGGCACCAACGTCGGTTTCCAGACCGGCACCACGTTCAACCAGCAAGGCACGCTCATTTTCGCCAACCAAGGGGCGATTCCGATCACCGGCTCCCTCCAGTCCGGCTTGCTCAACACTCCCGGTGCATCTGGTTACATCGGCATTGCGGATACAGCCGTGAGCACCGCAGGCGCATTCAACTCTTTCCTGAACAAGTTCACCGTCGGTTCCATGGGTGCGGTCGGCCTCGATTCATTGGACGGAACCAACGCCCCGAATGCCACGCCCCATGCCTTTAGCGACAACATCGATTTGTTTACCCATTTCGGCACTCCCTCGGGCAACATGGGGATCCGCCTCGGCACCGCCACCAGCATCATTCTTACCGGCAGCATCACCCCGCAGCTTTCGACCACCTATCATTTCGGCAACGGCGGCGGCCGGATGTATGTCCAGACCGCCCTGGCGAACCAACCGAGCGACTCCACCGGCGTCCGCACCGAGAACCAGGGGGCCATTCCGCTGCAACTGTTCCTACAAGGCGCCAACACCTACACCGGCGGCACCACCGCCATCAACGGATTCATCATTTTCGACGGCGCGAGTTCCGTCCCCGCCAGCGGCTCACTGCTGCTGGGCGGCAGCGCCACCGTGGTCGGCAACAGCTACCTCGGATTCACGAACGCTGCCCTCGGGAGCTCGTCGGTCAATGGCTCGGCCGCCACCGGCGGACTGGCCGAGACCGGCGTCGGACTTTTTGGCAAATTCGACAAAGCCAATTCGTGGGGCATCATCGGCTTCGATTCCACCGTTCCCGCCGCGCCGACCACCGTCACGAACCTCGACCTCACCGGCTTCAACAACGGTGTGTTTGTCGGCACGAACAGCGCGGCCGTTCTCAGCGGCACGATCACTCCGACCGCGGACAATAATTATCGCTTCACCGCGAGCAACGGCGGGAAGCTGACGGTGGCCAGCACCTTGACCAACCCTGCCTCGGGCGTGGTCCTCGGTTCGTTCAGCGGCACCCCGGGCTACTCCGACGGCACGATCACCCTGAGCGGTGCCAATGCCTACGGCGCCGGCACGCTCATCAACACCTTCGGCAATCTCAGCGTGGAGGCGGGCAATGCCGGTGCGTTCGGCACCGGGGCAATCTATCTCCAGCCCTCGGGCGGTGTGCTCGGCCTCTCCACCGGCGCCGGCAGCCTTGTCCTGCCCAACGCCATTACGTTCTCCTCTTCCCTGATGTTCCCTAATGCCGGAACCATAGCAGGCGGCACCCCCACCCTGAGCCTGACCGGTAACAATGGCTTCACCCTCGCCGGCAACATCACCGGGCCGGACCGCACCCAGATGTATACCATGAACGATGTCGGCCAGGGTCTCATCGCCCTTTACAACACCACCCCGATCAGCGCGACGATCTCCGGCGACAACAGCGGTTTCTACGGCACTTTCATGGTGGTGAACGGCACCATGACCTTTGCCGGCAACACCGCCCCCGGCCGCGCCCAGGTCGAAATACTGGGCGGCAGCGGCACCGTGGCCTTCACCAGCCCGAACCCGGTGGTCTATGGCCTGACCAACAGCGTTGGCGGCGGCGGCACCGTCAACCTGGGTGCTGGCACCAACCTCACCGTGGATACGACCAATACCTCGGACGGCGCCATCACCGGCCAGGGCATGGGCAATTATGACTTCGATTTCGGCGGCGCCTTTGTCGGGGACAGCTCCACCAAACTGACGGTTTTCAGCACGATCAACAGCAATGTCGGCAGTGATTTCTTCTACGTCTACGGCTCCAGCCCGTCGTTCACCGGCAACGTTTACGTCACCGGCCAGTCGGCCCTCGCCCTCGGCCGGAGCGACTCCGTCGGCACCGGCACCATCACCCTCAATGCCGTCGACGGCGGCCTCGCGCTCAATACCGGCGTCACCCTGACCAATCCCCTCGTCTTCAATACGGGCGCGCTGGCCGGCATCGGAACTTTCCAGCCTTCCAACGTCTCCGGCACCGGCCAGACGGCCGACAAGATCACCTTCGGCGCCAGCCAATTCGTCTATCCCGGCATTCCGGGCGAGAACGCCATCCCGGGCCAGCTCACCCTCGCCACCAACGTCGCCTTCGCCAACGGCGGCGAGTTTGTGCTGGTCGTGCAGGATCCGGCCACCGCGGAAGGCTATGGCCGCCTTTCCATCACCGGCAGCCTCGATTTGAATTCCATCAGCACCGCCGGCTTCACCTTCGATCTCGAATCGCTCGACGCCCAGGGCAACACCAGTCCCGCCTCGACCATCGTCTACGGCAACTCCTACAGCCTGCTGGTCATCTCCGCGACGGGTGGCCTCACGGGATTCGACGCGGCGAAATTCTCCTTCGACGTCTCGAAGTTCCAGAACGGCATGATCCCCGCATCGGCCTTCAGCGTCTCGGCCGACGCCAACCATCTCTACCTGAATTTCACCGCCGTGCCCGAACCCTCCACCTGGGCGCTGCTCATCACCGGCGCCGGATTCCTCGGCCTCGCGGCGCTGCGCCGTCGGCGCGCGTGAAACTCTGAATGGCGGCGGGACTGATAGTCCCGCCTCCAGCAAAAGCAGAGGATGCGTCAAAACCTATCCGAACGCCCGCATTGCTGTAGCGGCGGTCTGTGACCGCCGAGCGACCACCATGTCACACTCGACGGCGGTCACAGACCGCCGCTACAGAGAAGAAAACTCCCGGGAGAGGGTATTGGGATAGATCCTCACCGCTTCACCCGGATCGTGTCACCGAGATCCTCCATCTCCATGATCACGGCGCGCTCCCGGGGCGTGATGTTCGGCCGGTGCAATATCATCATCAGCCGGCCGTCGAGACGCTGGAACAGCATCGCGTGCCCGCCGTCCGCCCCGAACACCGGCTCGGCCTGGTGCTTCCATGGACCGGCCAGCTTGCCGGACTCGGAAATCGCCAGCCCGGTCGTGTAGCCCGTGGCGCCGCCCGAGGTCCACAGCATCACGAGTTTTCCTGTCTTGGTGCGGTGGAGCCACGGACCGTCGGTGACGACGCAGCCGTATTGGTCGGATTTTTTCACCCAGGGTGCATCGCTGCCGTTGAACAGCCGCACCGGTTCGCCATCGGTCGCGGACAGGTCGTCCTTCAGCTTCACGTATTCGACCGTGCCGTCCTTGATCTGCACCCACTCGTGGCAGAAAACCATGTAGGGCGTGCCGTCCTCCACCCACAGCGTGCCATCGAGCGTCATCATGTCGGGCGGCAACGTGGAGCGGGTCGCGTCGAACGCCATGAACGGCCCGTCCACCTTGTCCGCCACGAGCACCTGCGAACCTCGCTTCACGCGCGGCAGCCAGTCGCGCCATTGCTCGGGAAACGGCTGGTCGCTGTCGAAAGTGAGGAAGAGGTAGAATTTCCCCTGATAGCGGTGCAGCTCCGGCGCCCAGATGCCGCGCTGCGTCCAGAAATTCTCCGGGATTTCGTAGATCGCGCGCGGCCCGTTCCACGTCTGCAGGTCCTTGCTCGTGTATTGGACGACCGCCGGCCGGCCGTTCGGACCGCGACGTCTCGCGCTCACCAAGTAATAGGTCTGCGTCGCCTCGTCGACCCACACGCACGAGTCGCGCAGCCGCTCGTCGGCGAGCTTCACGTCGCGGGGCGCCGGCAGCGGGGCGTTTCGCCATTGCTCGGGGCCGGCCGGCGCCGCCACCGAGGAAGAGGGGACCGCTTGCGCCGCAGCCAGGACCGCAAGCAGACAGAACAGGATTGTTTTCATCGGGTATGGGGTTGCCGGCAGGATATCCGATCCGCCGCCGGAGACAATTCCAAGGCCGGCCGTCCAGTCAGATTCCGGTGTCTTCGTGGCTGCGGCTTCCAGCCGCAGGGCCTCATCGCGCCACCCCGGGGATTGGCGTCCATTGGCGTTATTCGCGGGAAGTCTGCCGCATCGTTCCGCACCAAGGCTCGCCCGGCTTTCATTTTCGCCGAACCGTGGTATCTTGCGGGCCGATGTTCGCCGACCTTTTCCAATGGATCAACCGCCGCGCGCCCGAGGCTTATGAGCAGGCGTTCGTCACCGAGGTGGTGGTGCGCCGTCCGGTGCCGCGCGACCCGCGCCTCGAAAAGATCATTTTGGTCTGCTGGGGTCTGATCGCCGTGAAACACATCGCCGTCATCTGGGCCGTGCACCACTACGCCGTGCCGTTCCACCAGCTCTGGATCAACGCCCCGACCTTCCTCCTCGGCCTGATCGCCACCCTCGCCTACTACTGGCGCGAGTGACGCGGCGATTTTAGATTCTCGATTTTCGAACCGCGGTGCTGATATTACCTTCCGACCGGCCGTGTCACCGGCTCCGGCCAACCCGGCGTTCCAAAATCCAAAATCCTCAATCGAAAATGCCCGTCGTTCCCGGTCTCCGCAGTCCCTACATCAAGGTCGGCCGCCTCGTCTATTTCGGCCGCCTGCTCGACAAGATCCGCCTCCACGCCGCCCAAAAACTTCCCGCGGACTACCAGGCGAACCTCGGCAAGGGCTTCGACGCCCGCTGCTGCACCTTCCTGCGCGTCAATTACGACGAGCTCAAGACCCGCGTGCTCGCCGGCGGCCTCGACGACGCGCAGCTGCTGGCCTGGTGCCACGAACGCGGCGGCCCGCGCACCGACGAGGACTGCGAGGTCTGGAACGGCTTCATGATCAAGCGCGGCTGGCGCGACGCCGGCCGCGAGGTGCTGCTGCGCCGCATCAAGGAGTCCGCCCTCGAGGGCCGGCCCGTCGAAACCATGTTCGACTACCTCGACTTCGACGAGGGACGCGACCCGGTCGCTGCCCAGTCCTGGTCGACGGTCTGAACCCGCATCCCCTCGCGTCCTTTCCCTCCGATGTCAGCCCTGCGCATCCGTCTGCAATACCTCCTCTCGGTCCTGAGCGTGCTGCTCGTGATTATCCTGGCCGCGGTCGCCTGGGGTTGGTGGCAGATGCGCGGCAGCCTGGCGCAGCTCGACGGCGAACACGCACTCGCGGGCCTCGCCGCGCCCGTGCAGGTCGGGCGCGACGCGCTCGGCGTGCCGACCATCACCGGCACCACGCGATCCGACGTGGCCCGGGCGCTCGGTTTTCTCCACGCCCAGGATCGTTTTTTCCAGATGGACCTGCTGCGCCGCAGCGGCGCCGGCGAACTAGCCGAGATCTTCGGCGCCGCGGCCGTGCCGCTCGACCGGACCCACCGCCTGCATGGCTTCCGGCGCACCGCCGGCCTGGTCGTTGCGGCGCTCACCCCGGCCGAGCGCGCCGTGCTCGACGCCTACGCCGCCGGGGTGAACGCCGGCCTCGCCGCGCTGCCCAAGACCCCGTGGGAATACCTCGTGCTCCGCACCGCGCCGCAACCCTGGCGGGCGGAGGACAGCCTGCTGTGTGTCTACGCCATGTGGTTCGATCTGCAGGATTTCCGCGGCGCCTTCGAATTGAACCGGGCCGCGCTGCGCGAGGCGCTCGGCCTGTCCGCGCTGGATTTCCTCGCCCCGCACGGCAACTCCTGGGACGCCGCCCTCGACGGCAGCACGTTTGCCCCGCCGGATCTGCCCGCGTTCCGCTTCAGCAAGCCTGAGCCGGACAAGGTGGGCGCGGCCTCCGGCGGCTCGGAGCCGGAACCCAGGCGCGTGGTGGGTTCCAATGCGTTCGCCCTCGACGGCACCCACACCGTCAGCGGCGCCGCCCTCCTCGCGAACGACATGCACCTCGACCTCAACGTGCCGCACACCTGGTATCGCGCCGTGCTGCGGTGGACGGATCCCGCCGCACCGGGCTGGGTCGCCGGCGTCACGCTGCCGGGCGTTCCCGCCATGGTCGTCGGCAGCAACGGCCGCGTCGCCTGGGGCTTCACCGACGCCTACGTCGACACCACCGACGTCGTCATCGCCGAGACCGATGCCATCGCCCAAAGCCACTATCGCACCCCCCAAGGCTGGAAGGAAATCGAGGAGCGCCACGAGGAGATCAAGGTGAAGGGCAAGCCGCCCGTGGACTTCCTCGCCCGCTGGACCGAGTGGGGTCCCGTCATCGGCGGCCCCACGGAGGGTCGTTACCAGGTTCTCCGCTGGAATGCCCACGATGCATCCGCCGCCAACCTCGGACTCATGGAACTGGAGAACGCGCAGACGACCGCGGACGCCGTCGCCATCGCCCACCGCGCCGGCATGCCCAACCAGAATCTCATCGTCGCCGATGCCGGCGGCACCGTGGCCTGGACCATCATCGGCCGGATCCCGCGGCGCGTCGGCTATGACGGCCGCCTGCCGGTCTCCTGGACCTACGGCGACCGCCGCTGGGACGGCTGGCTTAAACCCGAGGAAATCCCCGTGGTCACTTCCCGCCCCGGGGTTTCGCCCGCCGAAACCCCCGCCCAGGCCGGCGCGGTCTGGACCGGTAACAACCGCGCGGTCGGCGGCCCGGCCTACGCCCTGCTCGGTGACAGCGGCTATGACGACGGCCCCCGCGCGCGCCAGATCCGCGACGGCCTGCTGGCCCTCGTCGCAAGCGGGAAAAAGGCCGCGCCCGCCGACCTCCTCGCCATCCAGCTCGACGACCGCGCGGTGTTCCTGGAACGCTGGCAGAAATTCCTGCTCGAGCTCCTCACGGACGAGGCGGTCGCGGAAAAGAAATCCCGCGCCGCGCTGCGCGACGCCGTCCGCCAATGGGGCGGCCACGCCGGCATCGATTCGGTCGCCTACCGGGTGGTGCGGGCCTTCCGCGGCCATGTGACCACGCGCGCCCTGGCCCCGTTCACCGAACAGGCGGCGGCGATCCATGAGCCGTTCAGCCACCGCACGTTCAACTCCGAGGACGCCGTCTGGCAATTGGTGCACGAGCGCCCGGACCGCCTGCTCGATCCCGCGCAGAAATCCTGGGACGCCCTGCTCCTCGCCGCCGCCGATGATGTGACGGCGGATGTGGAGAAAACCGGCCAGCCGCTCGCGGAATTCACCTGGGGCGCGCGCAACACGCTCAAGATGCAGCATCCCTTCGGCCGTTTCCTGCCCGGCCCGCTCGCGCGCCGGCTCAGCATGCCGGCCGTGCCCCTGCCCGGTGACGCCGACATGCCCCGCGTGCAGAACGCAGGCTTCGGCCAGTCCGAACGCTTGGTCGTGTCGCCCGGCCGCGAGGCCGAGGGCATCATGCAAATGCCCGGCGGCCAGAGCGGACATCCGTTCTCGCCCTTCTATCGCGCCGGCCACGACGCCTGGGTGAAAGCCGAGCCCACCCCCTTCCTCCCCGGCCCCGCCATCCACACCCTGACCTTGCAGCCGCAGTAGAGCGTGTATTCAAACCGACCAATTCTCCATTCCTGTCATTCCGAGCCTGCGAGGAATCTCGACTGCCGAGCGCGGCGCCAGGCGTGGACATGGAGATCCATCGCTTCGCTCTGGATGACAACCCGGTTTGAATACACGCCTTAATCGTTCTCGTTCCTCCTTCTCGTTCTCCTAATCTCCCCGCCATGCCTCTCCAACTCCTGCAACATCCGCTCGGCGCCCACGTTCTCACCCATCTCCGCGACAAGTCCACCAAGCCCGCGTTGTTCCGCACCCTCAGTTACCAGATATCCCTGCTGCTCGCGCTCGAGGCCACCCGCGACCTCGCGACGGAGGAGAAACCCATCGAGACCCCGATGGAGCCGATGACCGGCCGCGTGCTGGCCAAGCCGCTCGTGGTCGTCCCCATCCTGCGCGCCGGCCTCGGCATGCTGCAGCCGTTTCACGACATCTTTCCGCATGTCTCCGTCGGCTACGTCGGCCTGGAGCGCGACCACACGACCGCCGTGGCCCGCAGTTATTATTGCAAGCTCCCGCCGCTCGCCGGCACCCGCGTGCTGGTGGTGGACCCGATGCTCGCGACCGGCGGCTCGGCCGTGCAGGCGCTGACGCTGGTCAAGCAGCAGGGTGCGACGGAGGTTTCGCTCGTGTGCATCGTCGGCGCCCCGGAAGGCGTCGCCGCGGTGGAACACGCGCACCCGGAAGTCCCCATCATCCTCGGCGCCCTCGACCGCGAGCTCAACGCCCGCAAATACATCCTCCCCGGCCTCGGCGATTTCGGCGACCGGCTCTACGGGACGTGAGCATGGAACTCGCCCAACTCACCGAGCGCGCGCTGCAGATCCGCCAGGGCTTCGCCGCCTATGAGCAGCGCCGCACCGGCCGCACCTGGACCCGCGAGGAAATCATGCAGGGCTTCGTCGTGGATGTCGGCGACCTCATGAAGCTCGTCATGGCCAAGAACGGCGCCCGGCTCGTCGACGACGTGGACCGGAAACTCGCCCACGAATTGTCCGATTGCCTGTGGAGCGTTTTGGTCCTGGCGAAGCTCTACGACATCGACCTGGAGAAGGAATTCCTGAAGACCATGGACGAACTTCGGCAGGGCACGGCCGGGAATGTGCCGTATTAGGAATTGTCCATGGAACTCGAAATCACCGCCATCCCCTCCCTGCAGCCCGGTCAGGTCTCGCTCGTGGAGATGCATTCGCTGCTCAACGTCCTGAATGTCCTCCAGGGCGAGCTGAGCCTGATCGGCCTGCACCTAGCCGATGACACCGAACTCCTGCCGCAGGGCCTCGCGCTCTGCGACCGGATCAAGGCCTCGTTCAGCGACCCGGCTGCCGCGCTGGAATTCGCCGCCCGGGTGAAGGAGGAGGAGAACACGATCATGGCCGAGATTGCCGCGCAGCTGGCCCGGCACCCGGCCAAGGCCGGCGACGCCGAGACCACCGAGTCGCTGGCGAACATCCAGAGTGTTTTTCGCATCCTCGAGGTGCGCGCGCAGGAGACCCTCGCGAATGCCCGCGAGCCCGGCCGGTGGGTCGACTACCGGCTCGCCGAGTTGCGCGATGATTTCCAGGCTGTGTTCGCCGCGATCGAGCGGAACAGCAAAGGCCGCTACCACATCATCTACAACCTGGCCCGGCAGCAGCCCGCCGACTACTACATCGACTTCGAGCTCGACAGCGCCAACGGCCGCACCATCGCCATGCCCCTGCTCTTCAAGGACGTGATGCGCGACCTCATCGCCAACGCCCGCAAATACACCGCTCCCGGCGGCTCGATCAACGTGGGCATCTATGAGACGGACGACGAACTGCGCTTCGTGGTGCAGGATACCGGCCGCGGCATCCCGCCCGGCGAACTCGCGCAGGTGGTGCATTTTGGCCGGCGCGGCAGCAATGTCGGCGAGGTGCGCACCATGGGCGGCGGTTACGGCCTGACGAAAGCCTTTCTGGTCACAAAGCGCTTCGGCGGCCGTCTCTGGATCAAGTCGGAGCTGGGTGTCGGCACGCGTGTCAGCATCCTCATCCCCCGCGCGGTCGCAGCCGTAGCCTGAGGCGTAACGATGCAGCCGGGTGGGCGTCGGTTTCCATACCGACGCTTGGGCGCGCTCGTGGATCCCCTGTCGCCGGTATGCCCCTCGACAGGCTCGGGGTCCTGAGCTTGTCGAACGGAGAAACCGGCGACCACCGTTCGGTGGAAAACTCGACAGAGGGAATTCATCGCTCGACTGCATCGATACGGCGAGGTGGAGATCTAAGCCTTTGAATTTGTAGGGCGGGATCGCTGATCCCGCCTTTGATCGCCAGCCACATCACATGCGAAGCGGCATCAGCGACCGTGTCAGCCATAGCCTTGGCGACGGCTGATTCCGCCCTGCAACCAAGCGGCAGGCACCCCGTTCATTTTTTCGTGTTCATCCGGGGATTTCGCGGGCACATCCTAGTCCCATGATCATCGAGAGCCCGGGCCTCATCGTCGCCGACCGCTGGCAGGACTACCAGCTGCTCGACTGCGGCATGGGCATGAAGCAGGAGCAGTGGGGCCGCTACAACCTGGTGCGCCCCGACCCGCAGATCATCTGGCCGCGCAGCGGCGGCGACACCCGTTGGGAAAAATGGGACGGTTACTACCACCGCAGCGACACCGGCGGCGGCAAATGGGAGTTCCGCCAAAAACTCCCCGACCACTGGACCGTCCGCTACGGCGCGCTGACCTTCAAGATCCACCCCACCGGCTTCAAGCACACCGGGCTGTTCCCCGAACAGGCGGTGAACTGGGACTGGTGCACGCAGAAGATCCAGACCGCCCGCGCCACCGGCCGCGAGGTGAGCGTGCTCAATCTTTTCGGCTACACCGGCGCGGCCTCCGTCGCCGCCGCCGCCGCCGGCGCCAGCGTCTGCCACGTCGACGCCGCCGAGGGCATGGTCAAGTGGTGCAAGGAAAACGCCGCGCTCTCCGGCCTGGCCGCGGCTCCCGTGCGCTACATCACCGACGACTGCCTGAAATTCGTCCGCCGCGAGATCAAGCGCGGCCGCCGCTACGACGCCATCATCATGGACCCGCCGACCTATGGCCGCGGCAGCACCGGCGAACTCTGGAAACTCGAGGACCATCTCTGGGCGCTGCTCAGCGAATGCCAGCAGGTGCTCAGCGACCGGCCCCTGTTCTTTCTCCTCAACGCCTACACCGCGCGCCTGTCGCCCACCGTCGCCGTCAACCTGCTCGCCGCCCTCCTGTCCGGCGCGGGCGGCCGCGTTGCCTGCGGCGAAGTCGGCCTGCCGGTCAAACGCGATGGCAAGGTTCTTCCTTGCGGCATCTTTGCCCGCTGGGAGTGTGCCTGATGTCGTCCTGCGCCAAAACCACCCTCTTCCTCCTGCTTTGCGGCGCGGCGCTGGCCGCCGATGAGTCCGGCCCGGTCCCGCCGGTCGAATTCAAGATCAAGCACAGCACGTTCAGCGTCGTCAGCGAGAACGACAAATACTTCGCCGGCACCGACCGCCATTACACCAACGGCCTCAAGTTCACCTGGCTCGGCGAGACCGACCTGAACAAGTCCCGCCAGTTCGTGCAGACCGCCACCCGTTTCATCCCGTGGATGGATCCGGAACACAAGGACTGGCATTACAAGGTCGGCTTCGCCCTCGGGCACAACACCTACACGCCCACCGACACCGACACGCCGACGCTTCTGCCCAACGACCGGCCCTACGCCGGCTGGCTCTACGGCTCGATCCTCCTGCACGCCCAGCTCGACGACCAGCTGCGGCTCGTCGAGCTCTCGCTCGGCGTCATCGGCCCGTCCGCCCTGGGTCGGCAGTTCCAGAACACCTGGCACGACGTCATCGACGTCCCGCACGCCGAGGGCTGGGCCAACCAGCTGCACGATGAACCCGGCCTCCAGCTCTCGTGGGAGCGCCGTTACCGCACCTGGCAATGGAACGAGGCCGAGGGCACGCAGCTCGGGGTCGACCTGGTGCTGCGACACCGGATTTCCGTCGGCAACGTGGGCGTGCACGCGGCCGGCGGCGCGGTCGTGCGCGTCGGCTGGCGGATGCCCGCCGACTTCGGCGCCGACCTGATCCGCCCCGGCGGCGGCAACATGGCGAACGACGGCGGTCCCGCCCGGTTCTCCGCCTACACCTACGTCAGCGGCGAGGTGCGGGTCGTCGGCCGCGATCTCTTCCTCGACGGCAACACCTGGCGGCACAGCCATTCGGTGGACAAGCGTCCCGTGGTCGCCGACTTCAGCCTCGGCTTCGTCCTGCACTGGCCCCGCTTCCAGATCGCCTACACGCAGAACTACCGCACGAAGGATTACTACGGCCAGCTGCGCCGCGACGTGTTCGGCTCGCTCGGCTTCTCGTTCTCCCGCTGAGCCAGATCGCCGATCCCGCCAGCCTGTCGCCATTCAGCGGCTGTTCGTGGCACCGGCTTCCCGGTTCGACGGGCCCGTTCGACAAGCTCAGGGTGGTGAGCGAAGTCGAACCACTCACGGCCCTGAGCCGGGATCATGCAGTAGAAGTGGGTGGAACCGGTCCTCCGGACCGGTTTGCCTTGGCGTGCGTTCAACAACCCGTCCGGAGGACGGGTTCCACCATTTGGTGCGCGGCTCTCCAGTGGAAATTGACCGCCCAACTGCATGAGTTCGGCTGAGCGGAGTCGAAGGGCAGCCGGTGAAGCCCTGCGGCTGGAAGCCGCAGCCACTCAATTTCCCGCCGCCGGCGCCAGATGCTTGGCCAGAAACTTCTCGATCTCCGCAAACAGCTTCGCGCGGTTCTTCTCCTGCTTGAGGCCGTGCCCTTCGCCGGAAAAATAGAGCGACTGCGGCGGCCGGCCGGCTTTTTCCAGCGCGTCGACCATCTTGCGCGCCTGCTTCGGCGGCACGGTGCGGTCGTCCTTGCCCTGCACGATGAAGACCGGGGCGGTGATCTTCTCCGCAAAATTCACCGGCGAGATCGACGCCAGGAACGCGGCGTCGTGCTTCGTATCCCCGATCCATTCGCGCCAGTGGAGGTAGGCGTATTTGTATTCCTCCCCCTTGCGCTCCTTGATGATGTCCGCCCAGTCGGTCACGCCGGCGAAGGAAATGCCGCAGCGGTAGAGCTCCGGGTTGTGCGCCAGCGCGAAGAGCGCCGCGTAGCCGCCGTAACTGCCGCCGACGATGGCGATGCGGCGCGGATCGGCGAAGCCCTGCGCGATGGCCCAGCGCGTGCCGTCCTCGATGTCGTCCTGCATGCCGCGGCCGATCTCGCGCTTTCCCTTGTTGTAGAATTCCGTGCCGTAGCCCGGCGAACCGCGAAAATTCATCTGCAGGACCGCATAGCCGCGGTTCGCCAGGAACTGCACCAGCGGGTCGCAGGCCCAGATGTCCCGCACCGTCGGGCCGCCGTGCGGCATGACGACCAGCGGCAGCCCGGTTTTCTTTCCCCCAGCGGGCAGGGTCAGGTAACCATGGATCTCCTCGCCGCCGCGCGCGGTATATTTGATCGGATACATCGGGACCATGGCCGCCACCGGGTAGTCGCTGATGCGTTCGCCCAGCCGGCTTATCGCGGGTTTCTCGCCCTTCAGGTCGATCAGGTAATACATGCCGGGGTTGCGGTCGGAAAAAGCCATGACGAGGAACCTCTTTTCATCCCGCGAGCGGCTGACGATGAGATTGACCGTGTCTTTCAACACCCCGTCGAGCGCTTTCTGCAGCGAGGCGAAACCGGGGTCGAACCACAGGGTGCGCGGCCCCTCGGTGATGTAGCGGATGCCCACCACGCCCTCGGTCAGCTCGGAGACCACCGGGCCGGACAGGCTGACGCCGTCGATGGCGGCCGTCCCCGACTCGGGGATGATGTCGAATTGCTCATGGCTGGCGATCACCTCGTCCAGCCGGCCCTGCTCGAGGTCGTAGTAATAGACGGCGCGCCGCTTCTTCTCGTTCGTGGCCGCCACGATCAGCCGCTGGCCGTCATAATCGAAGCCCAGCGGACTGATCCGCCCCCGCGCCGGTTCGAAGAGCGGCAGCGTGCGCCACTTGGCCTGTTCGTTTTCGCGGTAGATCGCGCCGTAGCGCAGGCCCTCGCGCGTGATGCCCAGCCGGACCACGCCCGCGCGGTCCGGCACCCAGCTCACCACGTTGCCCGGGTTCTTCACCACGGTATGAACCACGCGGCTCAGGGTGCTGACCTTGATCACATCCGGATAGACCAGGTCCTTCCCTTCGTTGAATCCGCGGTCGAGCATCAGCACATTCTGATCCTTGTCCCCGAAGCTATGGATGATGTGTGTCGCGATCAGCGGATTCTGGTCGTAGGGATTCACGTCCGGCCCGGTGAAGGCGACCCAGTTCTTGCCGTCACAATCCACCGCGCTCACCCCGGTGAAGCTCTGGCCGTCGAACACCGTGGTCAGGAAACTGATCCGCCGGTCGCTGATCCAGCGGAACGTGCTGACCTCCTTGCGCAGGCCCGTCACGGTGGCGCCGGGTTCCACCCGGGAGCTTTTCTTGGTCTGGAGGTCCAAGATGACCAGCCACTGTTTCCCCTCGCGTTCCTGGAGACAGGCGATGAACCGCCCGTCGGGCGACAGCCGCACCCGGGAAAGCGCGGAGCCTTGGGCGAATTTCTCGACCGGGACAAGGTCCGCCGCGGCCAAGGCCGTGATGTTCAGGAGCAGGGCAACCAACAGGGGGATATGACGCATGACACAGGGGATGGCCGGCTGGCCCGGCCGGTCGATCAGACAACCGGCTGCGGCCGGGCCGGTCAATTTGGAAACCACCGCCGGCCCGCACGCGCATCTCAGTTTCTTGCATTTCCCGCTGGGGCGCTTTCCTGTGGGCGGGGTGCCCTCACCCCGCGGGTTTCAGGTCGCGCAACCCATGCCTCGCGGGGTGAGGGCACCCCGCCCACAGCTAAAAAATGACATGCGCCCCCGGCCGAAATTTTGTCGTGCAGCCGGCGACGTTGCCGCAAGACTCGCGCCATGCCCTCGTCCGCCGACCACTACCTCGCCACCGGCACCGCCATGCTGCAGCAGATGTGCGCGCAAAACGCCCCCGTGTTGAAAAAGCTCGGTGCGGTCATCGGCGCCTCCGTCGCGTCGGGCGGCGTGCTCCATCTCTTCGGCAGCGGCCACAGCGAAGTCATCGCCCGCGAGATCATCGGCCGCGCCGGCGGGCTCGTCTGCGTCAGCGGCGTCCCCGACCCGACCGGCGGCTTCATCGAGAACCTTGTCGGCTACGGCACCGCGCTCGCCGGCCGCTACGACCGCCAGCACCAGCTCCTGCCCGGCGAGACGATCATCGTCATCTCCAACTCCGGCAAAAATTCCTCGCCCCTCGAGGTCGCGCTCTACGCCAAGCAGAAGGGCCTCACCGTCGTCGGCCTCACCAGCGTCGCCATGTCGAAGACCGCCGCGACCGTCCACCCCGGCGGCAAAAAGCTGCACGAGATCGCCGACTACGTCCTCGACAACGGCGGCCTGCCCGGCGACGCGATCACGCCGGTGGCCGACGGCGTCAAGGCGGGCCCCACCTCGACCCTCATCGGCGCCACGTTGCTCAACTTGCTGTCGCTCGAGGTCATCGACTGGCTGAAGGCCCACGGCCATCCGCTCCCGATCCTGCGCAGCCAGAACATGCCCGACGCCATCGAATACAACCGCGGCCTCGGCGCGAAATACAAGGGTCGTCTCAGCCGCCAGCTGGCGTAGGGCCTCTGACCGTAGAGGCGTCGCTTGCCGACGCCCGCGTGGCTGCGGCTTCCAGCCGCAGTTCAACCCCGGCTGGAAGCCGGTGCCACATTGGGCGCGCAGGCCACGAGCCAATTCGCGGGCGTCCACGAGCGACGCCCCTACCAGAAAACAGCCTTGGGCCACGCCCGCTTCCGTGTATTCCGTGTGTTCCGTGGGCACTTCCTACAAAATCGGCGTCGATGGCGGCGGCTCCAAGACGGAACTCATCCTCGTCGACTCCGCCGGCACCATCGTGGCGCGCCACACCGCCCCCGGCTGCAATCCCAGCCAGATCGGCCCGGAAAGCGCCCGCGCGATCCTGAACGCGGCGCTCACCGCCCTGCTCGCCCAGTCTCAAATCTCAAATTTGAAATCTGGAATTTCGGCCTCGCTGTTCTGCATGGCCGGCCACCGCGCCTTCTGGCGCGAGACCGCGGACGAGCTCGCCGGTTTCGGCCGGATCACCACGACCGACGACTCCTTTCCCGTGCTGGAACTTGCCACCGACGGTGCGCCGGGGCTCGTGCTGCACGCCGGCACCGGTTCCTTTGTCGCCGCCCGCGCTCCCGACGGGACCATCCACTACACCGGCGGCCTCGGCTGGAAACTCGGCGATCCCGGCAGCGGCTACGATCTCGGCCGCCGCGCCATCGCCGCCGCGATGCTCGAACTGCAGACGCATCCGGACGTCCTTTCCCCGCTCGCCGCCGCCCTGTGCGCCCACACCGGGCTGCGCGACTATCCGGCGCATTCCCGCTTTTTCTACAACGACCCGACCGCCAACGCCCGGATCACCGCCTTCGCCCCGCGCGTCCTCGAACTCGCCGCGCAGGACTGCGCTCCGGCCCGACTGGTGCTGACGGATTCCCTCGGCGACCTGGCCCGGCTGGCCGACGGGGTCATCCACCGGGTTTTCCCGGCCGGTTTGGCTGCCGGACCGGCCGGCCCTGAGCCTGGTCGAACGGGCCACACCCCTTCCACGCCCGTGCCCTGCGGCATCAGCGGCCGCCTCCTCAACAGCCCCCCGGCAGCCGCCGTCCTGCGCGCGCTCGCCGGCAAATTGAACTGGCCGGTCGCCTTGCGATTCATTGACACGGCGCCGATCGAGGGTGTGCGCCGGTTGCTGGTTCGGATGTAGGAGCTTGCTTGCAAGCGATTCGAAATTCATCCCACCGCACAACGTCCTGAATCGCTTGCAAGCAAGCTCCTACAAGACTGTCACCGCCCTCCCCGAGCCTGCCTGGCTCGAACGCCGCCAGGCGCACGAGGAGCGCGTGCGGGTCTGGACCGATCCGCACCAGGATCGTGCGGCCCGCGGTGAAAAGCATCCGGTCTACGATTTTCTCTTTGAATACTACCGCTTCCGCCCGGCGTGGCTGCGCCGCTGGCATCCGGGGCCGGATGTCGTGTTGCAGGGCGAGGCCGCCCGGGAATTTCTCCGCTGGCCCGAGTATCACGAGGTCGAAGGAGGCCCCGGCCCTGAGCGCGTCGAAGGGGTTGCCTTGAACCTCGCCGCACTACCGCGGCGCGAGAGCGTCGCCTGGATGCTGAACCTCCTGCGCGCGACGGCGGAACGTCCGCCCGCCTTCGGCTGCTTCGGCCTGCACGAGTGGGCGATGGTCTACCGGCAGACGCCCGACGAGGTGCGGCACAACGCCTGGCCGCTGCGTTTCCCGCCCGACGAACTCGCGCGCATCGTCGAGGCCCAGCCGGTGCGTTGCACCCATTTCGACGCGTTCCGTTTCTTCACGCCCCCGGCCCGGCCGCTCAACAAGCTCCAGCCCACCCGCGCCGAGGTGCCGCAGTTCGAACAACGCGGCTGCCTGCACGCCAACATGGATCTCTACAAGTGGGCGTTCAAACTCGCTCCGTTCACGCCGGCCGAGCTCATCGCCGACTGCTTTGCGCTGGCCCGCGACATCCGCGCAGTGGACATGCGCGCGAGTCCTTACGATCTCGAAAAACTCGGCTTCGCGCCCATCCGCATCGAGACCCCGGAGGGCCGCGCCGAATACGAGCGGCACCAGCGCGACTTCGCCGAACGCAGCCAGCCGCTGCGCGCGCGCCTCGCCGCGTTGTGCGAGCGGCTGCTGGCCGCGTAGCCGGCCGACACCGGTCATCATGGGTGTAATCAGAAGTGGTGGGATTTGCGATCGGGACGGTGGAGGCGGGGTGCCCTCACCCCGCACGACATGCCCCCCCCAAAGCGGGGTGAGGGCACCCCGCCTCCAATGACTCCCCCAAAACGGCATTCGCGCCGGATCAGGTTGAACGGGTGTAATCGAATGCGGGCTCCGGCTCGCAGCGGCGCGAGCCCTCCACCCACCACTTCTGATTACACCCGGTCATCATGGTGACTCACACCAACGCTTGACTGGATTGACGCCTGCGGGAGGCTGGTAAAACCCCGCCGCCACTCTCACCCCCTACCCCCATGGCCAGCAGCAAAACCAGCATGTTCCAAACCGCCGACGGCCGGAACGTCTTCGTGACGTTCGCCCTCGTCTCCACGCTTTTCCTCCTCTGGGGATTCTGCAACGGCATGATCGACGTGATGGACAAACACTTTCAGGACGAGCTGCACCTCACGCTGGCGCAGTCCGCCTGGGTGCAGTTCGCTCACTACCTCGGCTACTTCCTGATGGCTCTGCCCGCCGGGTGGCTGGCCACCAAGCTCGGCTACAAGGGCGGCATCATCGCCGGCCTGCTCATGGTCGCGGTCGGCGGCTTCTGGTTCATTCCCGCCACGCACATCGCGCAGTTCTGGGCCTTCCTCGTCGGCGTGTGCCTCATCGCCTCGGGCCTCACCTTCCTCGAAACCATCGCCAACCCCTACACGACCGTCCTCGGGCCGAAACAATTCGCCGCCACCCGGATCAACCTCGCCCAATCCTGCAACGGCATCGGTTGGATCTTCGGCCCCATCGCCGGCAGCATGTTTTTCTATTCCACCGACGCCGCCGGGGCCAAGACCGGAGCGGAGACCCTCTGGATCCCTTATGCCGCGGTCGGGGCGTTCGTTCTCCTCCTCTCCGTGGTTTTCTACTTCGCGCCGATGCCCGACATCAAGACGGAGGACGAGTATCATCTCGACGATGCGACCCCCGGCACTTCGCACTCGATCTGGTCCCATCCGCACTTCGTCTTGGCGGTGGTCGCCCAGTTTCTCTACGTCGCCGCCCAGTCCGGCATCTTCAGCTTTTTCATCAACTACATGACCTCACAGCTGCCGGCCATTCCCGCCACTTGGGAATGGGGCTGGCTGCGGGCCATCACCGCGACCGGCCCGGATGGCTTGGTTCATCTCACCGATGCCGGCGCCGCCAAACTCGCTTCCGTCGGTTTCTTCTGCTTCCTGGCCGGCCGTTTCTCCGGGGCCGTCATTCTGAAAAAATATTCCGCCCACAAGGTCCTCGGTCTCTACGGTCTGCTCAACGTCATCGTCTGCGGCCTGATCTTCCTGAAGCTCGGCTGGATCTCGGTCGCCTGCGTCTTTCTGAGCTACTTTTTCATGTCGATCATGTTCCCGACCATCTTTGCCCTCGGCATCCACGGCCTGGGCGCCCGGGCCAAGAAAGCCTCCTCCTACATCGTCATGGCCATCATGGGCGGAGCGATCGTGCCGAAGGTGATGGGCGCGGTCGGCGACCACTACGGAATGTCGCGCGCCTTCATCGTGCCGCTGGTGTGCTTCGGCTTCGTCGCGTTCTACGGCTACAACTGGTCCCGCTTCAGCAAGGCCAAGTCGCTGAATACGGTGAACGTCGCCGGCGGGCACTGAGCGCTACTACGTCAAGTTCTCTGTGGGCGGGGTGCCCTCACCCCGCGAGGCATGGCGGACGAGGGCGTCCGCCCCACAACGTGGCTGCGGCTTCCAGCCGCAGAGCTTCACCGGCTGCCCTTCGACTCCGCTCAGGGCCGTGAGCCCGTCGAACCGGGAAGCCGGTGCCACGCAAACGGGATCGGCGCTACCGCCCCGCTTCCATGACGCGACCCGCTATTGCCACGCCCCGCCGTCGCGCTCATCGTGCCCGCGGATGGATGACCCCACCGACTCTTCCGCGCCTGTCCGCATGCAGAAAAAACCGAGCTATCCCATCGGGGATGATTTGCGCGGCTACCTGCGGCAATACCGCCGCGAACGCGAGTTGCCGGTCACCTATGAGCAGCTGCGGCATTTCCAGGATACGATCCCGCTGACGGACGCCGCCGGACGCAACACCCTGTGGGAAACGGTCATCTATCCCCAGACCGAGATGAATCTCCTCAACGAGGGCCTCAAGCGCATCTACGCGCTCCTCCGGGTCGACGGCGACGCCTCCGTCATGGAGCACCTGTTCATCGACCGCGTGGATTTCTGCGCCTTCGGCAACTCCACGCCGTTCCGCATCCGGATCGTCAATGCCTACAACGACAACCAGGACTACTTCTACGTCAAGAAGGCCGACGCCTCGCGCGTCTACGGCCTCGAGCTCGAGCACCTGCTGTCGCCCAACCGCCTCAATTTCCTCACCCACGGCAACACCCTCGTCGAGGAACACATCGCCGGCATTCCGGGCGACGTCTTCATCGACCGCTGGCTGCGCAGCAACGAGCTCAAGCCCATCCGCATCGCCAAGGAACTGGTGAAGTTCAACGAGCGCTGCTTCGTCCGCCTCCTCGGCGACATGCGCAGCTACAACTTCGTCGTCGTCATCACCCCCGACTTCGAGGACGCCCAGATCCGCATCCGCGCGATGGATTTCGACCAGCAGAGCTACGTCGGGCGGAAAAACTTCTACCTGCCCCAGTTTTTCAAGGACAACGCGCCCCTCTCGGTCTTCTGCGCCAAGCACCTCCACCTGGAGACCGCGCACCAATACCAGCGCGAGGAGCAGTCGCTCATCCTGCACCGCGCCGACCTGGCCTCCCTCCGGCTCAAGCTCCTGCTCGACGCGATGGCGCTCGATCCCATCGCCCCGCCGGAGAACGTCGTCGCGCTCCGCGAAAGCCTCGCCGAGCACTTCAAGTCCAGCGCCTACCTCCGCTGCGAGACGATGGGTGCCCTCGTGCGCGAGAACCTCGAGTCCCTCCGCCGCACGATCACCCAGGACACCCCCCCGCCCGCCATACCGACGAAGTGATCTTTTCCCCGCCCCATGTGGCTCCTCCTTAAAAACCTTCTCTTCACCGTGCTCGTGCCCGGCTTCGTGGCCGGCTGGGTGCCGCTTGTTTTCCTGCTGCGCCGGGAGCCCTTGCCGGACGACTGGACGCCGCAGCACTTCGCCGCCGTCCCGCTGCTGCTGACCGGCGCCGCGCTCTACCTCGCCTGCGTGTGGCTCTTCGGCGTCAACGGCCGCGGCACCCCGGCGCCGATCGACCCGCCGAAGAAGCTGGTGATGCGCGGCCCCTATCGCTGGGTGCGCAACCCCATGTATCTCGCCGTCCTGCTCTTCGTCCTCGGGGAGGCCCTCTTCTTCTGGCACCTCACCCTCGTGCTCTACCTCGTCTTCCTCGCCTCGGCCCTGCAGGTTTTCGTGATGCTGATCGAGGAGCCCGGCCTGCAGCGGCGCTATGGCGCGATGTATTCCGACTACTGCAACAGCACCAGCCGCTGGCTCCCCCGCCCGCCCCAGCCCCGCACGGAAACCGTCCGCCCCAACCGCTGATTTCGTGGCGCGGCTTCCAGCCGCAGAACATCACCGGACGGAAGCCTCCGCCGTTTTCAGCCCCTCGTTCCGCTGATCTTTTCCAGGGCGAGCGTGACGGCGGCGGTGCGGTTTTCCACGCCGAGCTTGGCGAAGGTGCTTTCGAGGTGCTTCTTCACCGTCGTGAGCTGGATGCCGAGAATGATGCCGATCTCCGGGTTGGTCTTGCCCTGCACCACCCAGGAAAGGATTTCCGCCTCGCGCGGCGTGAGGCCGAGCACCTGCAACGCCTCGGGCGTGGCCGCGGCCAGCGGGGTGGAGGCGCGGCCCGCCGACTGGTGGCGGCGCAGGCGCGTGCGCACGGCGGCCAGCAGCTCCGCCGGCTCCACCGGTTTCACGAGATAGTCGTCCGCGCCGAGGTTCATCCCCGTGCGCAGGTCCTCCCGCTCGCCCCAGCCCGTGAGGAAGATGAACGGCAGGTGCGCGATCGCCGGATCGGCCCGCACGGCCTCGAGCACGCGGTGGCCGTTCATCTCGGGCATGGTGATGTCGCAGAGGACGAGGTCCGGGTTTTCCTGTGCGGCCAGCGTCACGCCCTCGCGGCCGTTGCGCGCCTCGACGGTCTGGAAGCCCTCGGCCGCCAGCAGCTCCGCCATCTGGCGGCGCATCTTCGCATCATCGTCGATGAGCAGGATTTTTTCCACGACGCCAAGCTGGCAATCGCCCGCCGCGATGTAAAGCCGGGGGTGGCGAGTGGCTGCGGCTTCCCGGTTCGACAGGCCCGGTCGACAGGCTCAGGGTGGTGAGCGAAGTCGGCCCACTCACAGCCCTGAGTGGGTCGAAGGGCAGCCGCAGTATTTGGGATTCATCGGCTGGAAGCCGATGCCACTTGTTTGCTGGAGCCGCAGCGACCTCGCTGCGGTTTTGCGGGCGAACCACGGCCACCTCGCCGTGGCTCCATGAAATAATATTACTCAGTTCCGTTCTGGACATAACCAGAGGGTGGGCCGGCAGGTCCCTCTGCCGGCAAGGATCACGCGAAGGCGGCCATTACCCGAAGCGGGCACAGGGACGTGTCCGCCCACCATCAGACCAACCTACAGGGTAATACTAGCCATCCGGCCCATGCCCGGCCGGCCCATACCGCACCGCGCCGTTTTCTGGCATCCTGGGTCCATTCCACCCCCGCCACTTCCATGAATCCCCACGAAATCTCCCTCGTCAAAGTCTCCTTCGCCAAGGTCGCTCCCATCGCCGACCAAGCTGCCGCGCTCTTCTACGCCCGCCTCTTTGAACTCGATCCCGCGCTCCGCGAGCTGTTCCACGGCGACATGGCCGAGCAGGGCCGCAAGCTCATGCAGATGCTCGCCCTCGCGGTCAACGGCCTCGACCGGCTCGATACCCTCGCCCCGACCGTCCGCCAGCTGGGCATGCGCCACGCCGGCTACCGGGTGCGCGACGAACACTACGACACCGTGGGCGAGGCGTTGCTGTGGACCCTCGGCAAGGGCCTCGGCCCGGAATTCACGTCGGAGATGCAGGCCGCCTGGGCCCGCGCCTACTGGCTGCTCGCCGAAACGATGAAGGCCGGCGCCCGCGACGCCACCGCCATGCAGTCCCGCCACGTCGCCTGAACCCTTTCCCGGCCATGTCTCCTTTCATCCCGGAAAACACCACCGCCGGCGAATCCCGCGGCCTCCTGTCCCGCTGGAGCCACGCCCTGGGCTTCCTCCACGCCATCGGCTGCGCCTCCGGCCTCACTTTCTTCCTCTGATCCCGATCTCCATGAAAAATCTCCTCAAACTGCTCCTCGCTCCCGCCGTGCTTCTGACGACCGTGGCCCTGTCCGCCCAGCCCGACAACCAGGCCGGTCTCATCGCCCGCGGCCGCTATCTGGTGGAAAATGTCACCGGCTGCGCCGACTGCCATACCCCGCGCAACGAGCGGGGCGAATTCATCAAGTCGCAATGGCTGCTCGGTTCCCCGCTGGCTTTCGCTCCCACTGTGCCGATGCCGGCCTGGGCTCCCGTCGCCCCGCCCATCGCCGGGCTGCCCACCCTGACCGAGGCCGAGGCGGTGAAATTCATGCAGGAAGGCGTGCGGCCCGACGGCTCGCGTCCGCGGCCGCCGATGCCCGAGTTCCGACTCAACGAGGCCGACGCCCGCGCCGTCGTCGCCTACTTGAAGTCGCTGACCCGGTAAGTCGGGGGTTTGTCGTGGCATCGGCTTCCAGCCGATGAGTTCACCAGACCTGCGGCTGCCCTTCGACCCACTCAGGGCCGTGAGTGGTTCGACTTCGCTCACCACCCTGAGCCTGTCGACCGGGCCTGTCGAACCGGGAAGCCGCAGCCACTTCCCAAAATCCTTTGTCAGTGATCGTGTGCAACCGGGGTGCGGGCACGGCAGACAGTCTGCCGTTGCCTGCACCCCGTTAACGTTTATGCGATGACCCTCGTGGTGCCCGTCACGCCGAGCCCGTCCGATCCACCCGCCTCCGCCTCGCGCGAGGCGGCGAGTCCGTTTGCCCGGGCCTTCCACGCCAGCCCCGCCCTCATGGCCATCGCGCGCGTGGCCGACGGCCGCATCATCGAGGTCAACGACGCCTTCCACAGCTCCGCCGGCTACACCCGCGAGGAGGTCATCGGCCGCACCTCGCTCGAACTGAAGATCTGGCCCAATCCCGAGGACCGCGTCGCCTTCATGGCGCGGCTGAAGGAGAAGGGCCTCGTCCGCAACTACGAGGCGGTCTTCCACACCAAGCAGCAGGTGCCGCGCTTCGTCTCACTCAACGCCGACATCTTCGAGCTCAACGGCGAGCCCTGCATGCTGATGACGGCCATCGACCTCACCGACCGCCGCCGCCGCGAGCAGGTGCAGGAGGCCACGTTCCAGATTTCCCGCGTGCTGCTGGCCGGCGGCGACCTGTCGGCGCTCTTCGCCGAGCTGCACCGCATCATCGCCGGCCTTCTCCCCGCGCGGAATTTCTACGTCGCCGTGCCCGGCCCGGGCGACGGCCTGATCCACTTTCCGTATTTCGTCGACGAGTTCATTCCGTCGGTGCCGTCTCGCCCGCCCGGCAACGGCCTCACCGACTATGTGCTGGAAACCGGCCGGGCGCTGCGCGTGACCCAGCCGGAACTGGCGGCCCTCCTGGGTCCCCGCGGCCCCTACCAGACTTTCGAGCATCCCGCCCGCGTCCGCCTCGTCGCTCCGCTGCTGATCGAGGGCCGCGCCATCGGCGTGATCGCCGTCCAGGATTACGACAACCCCGCCGCCTACACCGAGGAGGACCAGCGCCTCCTCACCTTCGTCGCCGACCAGGCCGCCGCCGCCGTCCACCGCCGGATGAGCGAGGCCCGCGAGCGCGAGTCGCAGGAGTTTTTCGCCAAGAGCTTCCAGACGACGCCCGCGCTCATGATCATCGCGCGGCTCGCCGACGGGCACATCCTCGAGGCCAACGCCGGCTTCGAGCAGGCCTCCGGCTACACCCGCGCCGAGGCGCTCGGCCGCAGCACGCTCGATCTCGGCCTCTGGATCGACCCGGCGGAGCGCGACCGCTTCGTCGGGCTCATGCGGAGCGAGGGCCGCGTGCGCGACTTCGAGGGCGTGTTCCGCAACCGGCACGGCGCGATCCGGCCCTTCCTGCTCAACGCCGACGTCTTCGAGATGCACGGCACCAAGTGCATGCTCACCGTCGGCGTGGACATCACCGAGCGCCGCCGCCAGCAGCGCGTGCAGGACGCCACCTACCACATCGCCCAGGCCGTGCTCGCCGGCGGCGACCTCACCACGCTTTTCGCCGAGCTCCACCGCATCGTCGCCGGCCTGCTGCCCGCGCACAATTTCTACGTCGCGCTGCTCAGCCCCGACGGCTCGCTGCTGACCTTCCCCTACTTCGTGGACGAGACGATCCCGGCCCCGGCGACGCGCAAGCCCGGCTTCGGGCTCACCGAATACGTGCTCCACACCGGCCGCGCCGTGCTCACCACCGCGGACGAGCTCACCGTGCTCCGGCGCGACCACAGCGCCTACGCCCCGGTCGGCAAACCCGCCGCGCTCTGGCTCGGCGCCCCGCTCCTGATCGAGGGCCGCGCCATCGGCGTGATCGCCGTGCAGGACTACGACAACCCCGCCGCCTACACCGAGGAGGACAAGCGCCTGCTCACCTTCGTCGCCAGCCAGGCCGCCGCCGCCGTGCAGCGCCGGCAGGCGGAGGAGGCGCTGCAGCGCGCCGAGCGCCAGTATCGCGAGATGTTCGAAAACGCGCTCGAGGGCCTCTACCAGTCGTCCCCCGACGGCCGCTTCCTCCGGGCCAACGCCGCCATGGCCCGCATGCTCGGCTACGCTTCCCCCGCCGCGCTCATCGCCGCGATCAACGACGTCGGCCGCCAGCTCTACACCGACCCCGGCCGCCGCGCGCAGTTCATGGAACTCATCCGCCTCTCCGACAACGTGCCGGATTTCGATTCCGAGGTCGTGCGGGCCGACGGCAGCCGCATGCGGATCTGCGAGTCGGTGCGCGCGGTGCGCAACGCCGCCGGCGAGATCAGCCATTTCGAGGGCGTGGCCATCGACGTCACCGCCACCCACGAACGCGCCCGCGCCCTGCGCGAGGCGCGCGACGCCGCCGACGCCGCCAACCGCGCCAAGTCCCACTTCCTCGCCAGCATGAGCCACGAGCTGCGCACGCCGCTCAACGGCATCCTCGGCTACACGCAGATCCTCCGCCGCGATCCGGCGCTGACCGGGAAACAACGCGACGGCGTCGCCATCATCCACCAGTCGGCCGACCACCTGCTCGCCCTCATCAACGACGTGCTCGACCTCGCCAAGATCGAGGCGCACAAGCTGGAGCTGCACGCCGCCGAGTTCGACCTGCCGGAGTTCGTCCGCGCGGTGGAGGGCGTGTTCCAGCCGAAGGCCCGCGACAAGGGCCTGCTGCTCGAAACCGCCTTTGCGCCCGACCTGCCCCCCATCGTCGTGGGCGACGCCCAGCGGCTGCGGCAGGTCGTCTTCAACCTGCTGAGCAACTCCGTGAAATTCACCCGCAAGGGCGGCGTCATCTTCTCGGTCGAGCGCGCGGGCGACCGCATCCGCTTCTCCGTCAGCGACAGCGGACCCGGCATCGCGCCCGAGGAGCGGCCGAAGCTCTTCGAACCCTTCGCGCAGATCGGCGACCACCGGCTGCACGCGGAAGGCACCGGGCTCGGGCTCAACATCAGCCGCGGCATCGTCGAGCAGATGGGCGGCACCCTGCAGGTGGAAAGCCGCGCCGGCTGGGGCAGCCGTTTCTGGTTCGAGGTGCCGCTGCCCGTCGCCACCGGCGCCGCCGTGCAACCCAGCGCCCCGGCGCGCCGGATCATCGGCTATTCGGGCCGCCGGCGCACCATCCTCGTCGCCGACGACAACCCGAACAACGCCCGGTTGATGCTCGATATCCTCGAGCCCCTCGGCTTCACCGTGATCACGGCGGCCGACGGCCTCGAAGCCGTGACCCGGGCGAAGGAGGAACGGCCTGACCTCGCACTGCTCGATCTCCGCATGCCGCGCCTCGACGGCTCCGCCGCCGCCCGCGCCATCGCGGCGGCCTGGCCGAAGGATCCGCCCAAGATGATCGGCATCTCCGCGAGCGCCTTCGAACCCGACCGCGAGGCCTGCCTGCAGGCGGGCTGCGGCGAGTTTCTCGCCAAGCCCTTCCGCGAGGAGGAACTGCTCAACGCCTTCGAACGCCAGCTCGGGCTGAAGTGGCTGCTCGCCGAACCGGCCACGCGCGAGACCGTCGCGCCGTTCCCGGTCGTGCAACATGCCCCCGCCCCCGCCGACGCCGAGGCGCTGTTCGAACTCGCCAGCAAGGGCGACGTGGTCGGCGTGCGCCACCTTGCCCAGAAACTCGCCGAACGCGACGCCCGCCTCGCGCCCTTCGCCCAAGGCGTCGTCGAACTCGCCGCCCGTTTCAAGATGAAGGCCATCCGCCAGTTCGTCGACCGCTACCGCGGAGGGGAAAAGGCTGAAGGGCTGAAAGGCTGAAGAGCTGAACCCAGCCGCTCTCTAATCGCACCTTCCCCTCTTTCATCATTCCGCCCTCAAATCCCTCACTCACTTTCCATCACTCAAACCCTGTCATTCTGAACGCAGTGAAGAATCCAGTTGGATCATCGGCTCCCTTGAACCGTTGCGTATGTCCTGATGGATTCTTCGCTGCGCTCAGAATGACAAACAGGGTTTGAAAACACGCCCTAGATCCTTCGCTCCGCTCAGGATGACGGATCAACGGGATTTCATTTTCCGCCTCTCCCCTTTCCTTTCACCCTCACTTTCACTCCCCCATGCCCGAAACCATCCTCATAGTGGACGACACGCCCGCGAACCTCAGCGTGCTCGTCGACACCCTGTCGGAAGCCGGTTACCAGATCATGGTCGCCGAGGACGGCGAGGACGCGCTCGCGCAGACGGCCCACACCCGGCCCGACCTCATTCTGCTCGATGTCATGATGCCCGGGCTGGACGGTTTCGAGACCTGCAACCGGCTCAAGACCGTGGCCGCCACGCGCGACATCCCGGTGATCTTCATGACCGCGCTCAACGAGACCGCGGAGAAAGTGCGGGCCTTCGGCGCCGGCGCCGTCGACTACATCACCAAGCCCATCCAGCACGAGGAGGCGCTGGCCCGCATCGGCACGCATCTCACCATCCGCCGCCTGCGACAGAAGCTGGAGCAGCAGCTCACCCTGACCGAGCGCTTCATGCGCATCGCCAGCCACGATCTCCGCAATCCGCTCTGCCTGATCCTCATGTCGGGCGAACTCGCCCGCCGGAAAGGCGCCACGCCCGAGGTCGCCGAATATCTCGAAAGCATCCACGCCTCCGCCGGCCAGATGCGACGCATCATCGACACCTTCCTCAACGTCCGCAAACCCGGCGACGAGGGCCGCGGCCCCGCCAGCCGCGTGGACCTGAACCTGATGGCTGCCGCCGTCGTCGCGCAGAACGAGCCCGCCGCCGAGCGCAAGCAGGTGACTGTCACCATGGAACTCCCCGACGATCTCCCGCTGGCCCGGGCCGATGTCGGCCACGCCTACCAGGCGCTCACCAACTACGTCAGCAACGCGATCAAGTTCCTCCCGCCCGGCGGCCGGGTCACGGTGCGCACCCTGGCGACGGACTTCACCGTGCGCCTGGAAGTGCATGACAGCGGCCCCGGCGTGCCGGCGCACGAGCGCGCGGCGCTCTTCACGGAGTTTGCGCGCCTGTCCAACCGCCCCACCGGCGGCGAGGAAAGCACGGGAATAGGTCTCTCGATCGTGAAGCAACTAATCGAAGCCGAGCGCGGCACCGTCGGCGCCGACTTCCCGCCGGCAGGCGGCTCGGTCTTCTGGTTCGAGCTCCCGATCTCGCCCGGAGCGTAGGAGTTCCTTTCAGGTTACCGGCGGCTCAGCTTTTTTCGTCCAGATCCTCTTCAATCGCACTGAACTGCTCGAGCGCCGCTTCGATGTCGGCGACGATGTCGGCGGCGATGATGCCCGGAGCGGGAAGATTGGCGCTGTCTTCGAGGGCGTCGTCTTTGAGCCAGAAGATATCGAGGTTCACCTTGTCGCGCTTGATCAGCTCGTCGTAGGTGAAGGCCTTGAAGCGCTCGGTCTCCTTGCGATCGTGCCTTGAGGTGGAGCGCGAAGTCCCTTTCGCGCTTTTCCCTGTATTTCCGAAATAACAGGCAACGAAATCGTCGAGGTCGGCGCGCTTGAGGGTGTTTTCCTTGAGCGTGAAGTGCTGGTTGGTGCGGAAGTCGTAGATCCAGAGTTTCTCGGTCCAGGCTTTCTTGTCGGCCGCCGGCTTGCGGTCGAAGAAGAGCACGTTGGCCTTCACGCCCTGGGCGTAGAAGATTCCGGTGGGTAGACGGAGGAGCGTGTGGACGTCGGCCTGCTGGAGGAGTTGGCGGCGGATGGTCTCGCCGGCACCGCCTTCGAAGAGGACGTTGTCGGGGAGGACAACGGCGGCGCGGCCGTGCTGCTTGAGGATGGTGAAGATGTGCTGGAGGAAATTGAGCTGCTTGTTGCTCGTGCTCGCCCAGAAGTCGTCGCGGTTGATGACGAGTGACTCCTTGGTGACTTCGCCCTGTTCGTTGGTGATGCTTACGCTGCTCTTCTTGCCGAAAGGCGGATTGGCCAGGACCATGTCGTATTCGCCGTGTTTACCAGCGAGGGCATCCTTGGTGACCACTGGGAGCTCGGTGCTGTCCGATTCACCGCCTATCCCGTGGAGGAGAAGGTTCATCGCACAGAGGCGGGTGACGCTGTCGACCAACTCTATGCCGTGGAAGGTTCCGCTCTTGAGGGCTTTCTTTTGGGCGCGGTCGAGTCCGGGCAACTTGGCGAGGTAGTCGTGGGCGGCGAGGAGGAAGCCGCCGGTGCCGCACGCAGGATCGCAGATGGTCTGGCCCGGCTTGGGCGCCATGACTTCGACCATAGCAGAGATGAGAGGGCGCGGAGTAAAGTATTGGCCGGCCCCACCCTTCACGTCTTCGGCGTTCTTTTGCAGGAGGCCCTCGTAGGCGTCACCCTTCACATCGGCGTCGAGCATCGTCCAAGTTTCCTTGTCGATCAGGTCGACGACGAGCCGGCGAAGCTTGGACGGATCCTGAATCTTGTTCTGCGCCTTGCGGAAGATAATGCCGAGCATGCCCGGTCGCTTGCCCAGCTCCTCCAAAATGTGGCGGTAGAGCGTTTCGAGATCATCGCCGTCAACCTTCAAGAGCGCCGGCCAATCAAATCCCTTGGGTATCGGCGACTTTTTGTTGAACGGCGCGCGGCTCTGCTCGTCCGCCATCTTAAGGAAAAGCAGAAACGTCAGCTGCTCGACGTAGTCGCCGTAAGACAGGCCATCATCCCGCAGGATGTTGCAGTAATTCCAAAGTTTCTGAACGAGAGCAGGTGCGGTCATTGGCTTATTCGGTGCGAACCAGGTATCCCATGAACGACGGACAATTCCAGCCTCCCCGCCCTTTGTGAAGCTTTAGCGTGGGGTTCATTGTGCTGCGTTTGAATTCTCGGCCACAGGCGGTGCATTTGATCACGTAGGTCGGACCGTAACGAGCTGCGAATGGCCGGCTGGTCGGAAAGCTTGAACGCGTTGCAAGTGGAGCCTTCGTGCCGATGTGAGACAGCTGGGGGATCTGCACAGGCCCACGCGCACCCAGTTCAACCTGATAGACCGGCTTGAATGGCGTCGTGGTTACCTTCACAGACTGCATGCGATCCAGCCGATAGGTGCGTGTCTCTCGTGAAGCGGACTTGACGGCAACCAACAGGACATGCCCAGCACGGGTGCGCCGGAAAGCGTAGGGCTCGATCACCCGGCTGCTGTTCTGGTAACCCAGCTCAAGGCAGAGGTGATTCGCTGCCGCAAATCTGATGGTCTCAATTGGCACACCTTGCCCCCAGACGTAAACCGTCGGCGGTGGTGCCCAGCCCTCCTCAATCGCTTCTCCGGCCGCATCAACCTGAGCCGCCGCCAACTCCGGCTCGACGAATTTGCCTTCGAGCCAGGCAAAGAGGTCCGCCAATTCGGCCCAATACGCCTCGAACGGCGGCAAGGCGGGTAATTGATGGGCGAGCATGTTGCCCCATTCGGAAAGCAGGCCCGGTCGATGCGGCGATTCCTCGACCGTTGCCATCGTTGGAACGGACACCCCTTTGCTGGCACATTTCTCGTGCAAGACTTCCCGGATCAGTCCGCCGGCGCTCCGCAGGTCGCGGCGACGGAACAGATTGATGATGTCGTAGAGGTCGCGCGGCCGGCTGCGTTCTCCCATGGCCCGGATCTTCTCTGCGAACACCTCCTCGAAAGAATAACACCGCACCTGTGCGGGTGCCGGCAGGGTGTCCGGAAATGCATGGGAGATATTCCGCAGCACCGTTGGCCTCGCTATTTTCTCCGACGCACTGAGATCGAGAATGATGCTGGCCACCTGGGGGGCGTTGCGCGGTCCCCGGTAATATACCCGGCCCTGGGTATACTTCCCGGATTCGTGCGTCTTGAGCATGGGCTCGCGATCATCGAATTGAATGCCGGATGCCTCGTGGATCCGGGCCAGCACCCGTTGCAGCAACGGCTTGACCTCTTCCTCGCGCACTGGACCGCCGGGCCTGACGGTGAAATCCAAGTCTTCAGAAAACCGGTAGGTTTCCAAATAGCATTTCTTCAGACAGGTGCCTCCTTTGAAGACCCAGTTCAGACCAAGCGTTTCATCTGTGCCGATGCCCCACAGCAGCCAGCCCAGCACATAGTCCTTTTCAACCACGTCCTCCCGCAGGCTCCACTCCCGCACCCGTTCGTCGATGTCGAAGCGGGTGATCATGTCTGTTCGGCCGGCACCTGGCCCTCCACGTTAAGCCGGAGATTCCACCGCGAAATGATGCGACCAGAACGCGGGCCGGCTGGGTCGAGCAGACTGACTCCGCGGCTCTGCTTTTCCCTGCAAGCATCGACCACGACGGGAGCCTCGACGCTCAACATCTCAATGAAATAACCCAGCCGCTTGAACACGGTTCGATTTCCCAATCTCGTCGCGTAGTCGACCAGCAGTTTGTCGTCCCGATGCGTGCCGCTGAAATAGGTGCCGAGGATATCGCCGACCGATCTGATGCCACCGCCCAGCGCGGGACTGTCCAACAAGTCGATCACCGTCCGGGTGGGATCGCTCACCTGCACGGCGATCTGCGCCCGCCAGACATTGCGCAATCCGAAGAAAGCCCCACGACGACGGACATTGAGCAAATAGCGGGTGCCCTGAATTTCTTCCTCTCGATTCCGCACCAACCGGTTGGTCACAACCACCACATCCCGGAACAGCTGTTCGGTGAGTCCCCAATGTTCGCAGGCCGTCCAGCCCGCGAGGTAGCACGGTGCGAACGTATGCGCCGCCACCAACCAAGGATCTTCCCGCCATTCAGACGGGGCCGACGCCCCGAGGGGCACGGCTCGATACGCGTTGCGCCTGATGCGAGCCAACCAGCCCTGGCTGGCAAACTTTGCCAGCAACCGTCGCACGCGCGAGACCTCCAGCCCCAACGCCCCGGTCGCATCCTCTACGGAGAACGGGCCACTGAAGCGGCGATGGAGAATTTCCAACCGGTCACGATTATCCGCAGTGATACCCTTACGTGCCATTTATTGGTATATAAATAGTGAAGATAATCACTCCGTAAAGGATCTATTTCGCATTAATTATACCTTTCCGGGTCGGTTGCCGAGAAATACCCGCTGCGGGATGGACCGCTGGGTGGCGAGTTCGAGGCCAAGGGCGGTGCGCAACCTCGCGCCGACCGCCGCCGGCGACTCATCGAGCCGGGCGGACTGACCGAAGGTTGGCAGCGCTTCGCCCAATTCGTCGAGCAGCTCGATCATCGTCTCGCGCCGGGTCGACATCTTGCGCACCGCCAGACGCAGCTCAGGGGCCGGTGACAGAACCTCGCCAGCTCCTCCACCAGCCGGAACGGCGGCGGACGCTGCCCCTGCTCCCACTCGGCCACGCGATCCGCCTTCACCTGCAACCTCTCCGCCACCCGTTCAGGCGTATAGCCGCTTTCCTGCCGGGCCCAGACGAGCACGGCGGGAGAGATCGGAACTGGCTGGGTGGCCGGCCATAAATCACAGGGATTCGAATTGAGACCTCATCGCAAGCCGGCGGTCACGGGGTCGGGGAATCGGCCGGGAAAAGAGCATTGATCAGATCCGCACAGAGCTCCAACGAGTGAAGTGAACCGAAGATATCCAGCCACGGCTTTCCGTGGGCGAGGCTGTTCCGCAGGCTGGGAAGCGACCTTGCCAGATATTTGAGCCATTCCGCCGGCTCCATGAGCGAGCCCGTCGGCATGGCGGAATCTGCCTCGAGCCGGGCATGGTTTGCCTTGATCCATTCCCATGCCGGCAGCTTTTCAGCGAAAAAAGCTCCTTGGGCAACGGCATGTTCGAGGAGAGGCCCGAGCGTGTGCGGCTTACGCTTGATGCTCCCATCCTTTCCTTTGATTTCGCGCACCGCGTCAGGAAACCGGGTCCGCAACGCCAGCTCCAAGGTGGCGTAGGCCTGCATCGCAGCGACGGTCTGAAACTCGAAGACATGCCACGCATACAACATCAGATTACGCGCAACCTGGAACTGCCGATAAACATCCTCGGGCGTGGTGGCGTGGAGGTTGGTTTTGCCAATCCGCGCATGCAGGTCTTCCAGCGTGAACGGCCGGCTGCTCGTCTGGGTCTGCATGACGAGATATTCGAAACGCGGATCCGGCAGCTCGACTTCATCGAGCGGCTTCAGTTCCGAAGATACCCGGCCGTAAACGAGACCTGCCATGTTACGCAGGATTGAAACGTCGGTGCATCGTGAGCCTGGCTGCCAAAATTTCAGCGGTCATGCGTTCAACAGCTTCAGGCCGTCGGCTTGATAGGTGTAGGCCTTCCACTCCACCTCTTTCCAAGCACCGTTTTCCCCGCGCACACCCTTGCCGGTGATGAGGAGGAAATTGGGATCGGCCAGACCGGACCGGCGAATGACGTCCGCAAGGCGATCCAGTTCCGTTTTCAAATCATACTCCTGCGGGTAGGTGACGAGCACCCGCAGGTCGGCCCGGGCAATCATGAGGTGGCTGACCTCCTGAAAGAGGCCGCTGGTGAAATCGTTCTCATGCTCGAACACGATCCGGGTGTTCGCCAGCCAAGTTGAGCCCTTGGGACACTGCGCCACCAAGTCGCCATCCAAATAGAAGACCGCATCGAGCGAGTAATATTCGCAGTAACACCTCCAGGCAGTGTCGCTATCCGACAACTTCTCCGCCACCTCCCGCACAATCGTTCCCTCGCGATTACCGAGCATGAGCCAAGTGTAGGCGCATGTATCATCCCAAGCCGCCAGAATATTGTCTTTCCGGGTCGTGCAGACAGTCTTCCACGCTGAGAAGAAATCATTGGGTGATATTGCGGTTCTCATGAGCTGAAAGTTCAACCAATCTTCAAGCCGCAGTCACTATACGACTGCCCGTCCCTCCGCCCTGTCCGCCGTAGCCCTGAGCCTGTCGAATGGGGCGAAGCCGGGTAGGATGTTGCAGTAATTCCAGAGCTTTTGAACGAGTGCGGGAGCGGTCATTTGGGAGGTGCTACAGCCGCTTCTTTAGGCCCAAACATTAGATAGTCGTAATAACAGATTAGTTTTCGGTAAAAGGTAGAATATTTATCAGCGAAAGCGCGATCAAGGTGGGTCACGATAAATGCTCTCAACTTCTCAAGGGGCACTTTTTCGAGCGGCAAATGTGGAACGCATGCCGCGACCTTTTCCGGCGGCAAGTTCGCTACTAGCCAGTCGAAGTCGTGGCCTTCAAAATGTTTGGCTGCCTGCCCCGCGTAACCCTTCGTGCAGAATTTCTCGATTCCCGGCGCGCACAGTCTCTGGACCGACTCATTGATCTTATCTGGGTTCCGGCAAGCGGCTTTCAGAAAAAAGTGCACGGGCACAAAGTTATTCTTGAAGTCGAGCGTGGGGATTGTGACGTCGAGCACGAGGTCGGGATCAAGGCGTGGCTCTCCATGCAACATAGCCAAACAGAGATCGCGGAGGTTCACGCCACGATATCCGCGTTCTCCGACCCGGCTTTTAGCGACGCCAATGCCAACAACAAACTCCACGTCACCTTTCCGTGAGATCGCTTCGATGTCTACTAAGCACAGCTTTTCGGATGGCTCTTTCGATGCAACGATTTCGTAGAGCTGTTCTTTGCAGAACCGAAGGATTCGCGCCGGAAGCTTCAATTTTGATTTCGAGATGGCTCCGTAGACGGAAACAAAATTGTCTGTGATGATGTTGGTTACTGGCAACTGAGTTCCTTCGACAACAAGGATCGTCTCTTTAACTCCAACAGGTCTACCGGGCTTAGCGCGCTGCACAAAAATCAAATTCTCCTGAAGCTTGTGAATCTCTTCGGAACCCAAACCCCTGAGGATAGATTCCAGAAGGTCCAAGATGTTCCGATCCGAGACCGAATATCCAAGAAATACAACTGGATGCTCGACGAAGATGGTGATGAGTTTCGCCGCAAGATAGGCCTGTTTTTCCTTGAAGATTCCGTAATCTTCCTCGGTCAACACCAAGCTATTGGGATCGGAACAGCAGCCATGGATCTTGTAGATTTCCGCGATATTCTGAGGAGTCTGACGCACGACCGACTGTTGTCCGACATAGATTTTATAACCAGGGAAAAGATCTTCGAGCAATTGGTCCCAATTGGTGGTGATGATACCCTCTGCGTTGAAAGCACGTAGCGCTTCCAGTTCTGCCCGAATCGCGGAATCGGCAACTGGCTTGCCGCGCGTTGTAAGAAAATCCGCGATTGCTATCTTTAGCGGAGAGCTAGCACCTTTGAGATGCGCTTTATATTTTTCACGTTGGTCCGCAGCCTCGGGTGCTTTCCACCAATATTCCGCAAAATCCTTTGAGATCAGACTGGCGCACTTCGGAAGCTTTCCGTCACTGCTCGCTAGATAATACTCGAACGGTGAAGCCCCCTTGCAGAACCGGCGCAACAGGTTTTCCCATGTCGGCAGCGATAGATAGCGCTGACTAAATCCCGAGCCTACGAAAAGAAAAGGCGACGTCGGGCGCTTTAACAATAATTGCTCTAAATATTCGGCGGGATCCATCGTCGGGCTTGTTGATTAGTTGGGCGTGCCGCTGAACGCCCGCTGAAGGATGGACTGGCGGAGACGGGTGGCGCGCTGGAGGTTGGCGGAGACTATGGTTTCCAATTCCTCCACCACGCTCAGGCGTCTCTCCACTTCGGCGACTATGCGCCTTTGTTCGGACAGTGGCGGAAGCGGGACTGCTAGTGCGGCGACTGACTTCGTATTGAAGTGTGTGAGGGCGACACCAACCTTGCCCGCCTCCACGTGACGTTTCGCAAGCGAGTTCATATAGTAAGCTCCGTATTGCGGAATGAACCCGAGCGGACGTTGAATAAGCACGAGATCGGAGCAGTTGGCTTCCTTGAGCGTCGGCGGAATTACACAAGTAACTCCAACACCACCCGACCGGACAACTGCGAGGTCGCCTGGCTGGAGGGCTGATTTCGAGAGGGTTTCGTGGAAACTACGAGAAACGTAGAGCAGTCCGTCGGGATCAAAACGGTTCTCACGGACGTTCTGTCCGCGCAGAAACGGGACACCACTCTCAACATATTCGTGCTTCATGGAGCCAACGAAGCCAACAGTGACACGCTCTGAAAGCTGTTCGAATGTGGCCCAGGTCCAACCCGCAGGCAGCGTATCCGAAGCTGGCTGCTTGGGCGACTGCGGCTCCATGTATTTACCACGGCCGCTCCAATTCTCGCGGCGTTTGACAAGCGTGCGCTGGAGCAGTTGTTCGCCGGTTTCGAAGCTGGGGGACGCTGAGGGGGTCGATCCTCCGACACCCAGGGTGTCCGCACTGGTTGGAACGGAGAGATTCGAACCCGCGACCTGTGCATCCCGAAAGCCGGACATGGGGCGTCCAACGGGATTCGAACCCGCGGCCCTCTTGGTCGGGCTGGTGAGACCCGGACTTACGACCTTTTGCACTCTATGTAGGGCGGCGGGAGTCGAACCCGCCTCTCGTGCTTTCCCGTGAATCGAACCACCGAATAGAGCTTCCTTGCGGGCAAGCTCCGCCTCCGTGGGGACGAGACGGCCTTCGCAGGCGGCTTTGAGGACGGCGGCGCGGTAGCGTTTGAGGTTGGCTTGCGTGCGGCGCAATGCGGCGATGCCGGCGTCCAGGCGCGTGAATTGCTTTTCGATCTCCGCCACGATCCGGCGCTGTTCGCGGAGAGGGGCAAGCGTGAGAGGAAAACGAGATACCTGTGGTTGACTGATAGACGCCATACCCACGACTTGCTGAGCATTTTGTGTGAAGTAACTGCTTCCGCGGGAAAGCAGCTGATAGCTGACAAACTTCGGGTCTACTAAATCGCGGCGAAGGCGGACTCGGATATTTTTGCTCTCGAAGATGCAACGTTCGAGCCCATCTGGAATGACGGCTGACTTACCGACCAACTCGCGACTATTCACTCGATTGACCAGCAGATCCCCAGGCTTGAGTTCATATTCAACAATTTCGTCCTCGGGAATTCGCATCCGCTTAATGTCGCGCCAAACAATCTGCCCTTCGCCAATGTTATACATGCGGAGGCAGGCCAAGCCATCTTCGGCATAGAATGACGCGGGCTTGTAGATGCCATTCTTCATCGACTCGACGACGTCGCCTAGGGTTGCCTTACGCCACGGCGCGTTAGGGATAACGCGCCCTACCTTAGGACTTCGTTTGGTTATCACACTCATGCCGCAAGCACCTCGTTGAGTTCATTGAGCAGCTTGAGCAGTTGCTCGCCGAAAAGTTGGTGCGCCTTACCGAGGCCGCCGCGCTGATTGAAGGGCGAAAGCTCCAAATCCTCGGGATCAATGCTCAGACTGGTGGCGATGTGGTCGCGGATGAGGTGGAGCCAGGCTAACTGCTCCGCAGTGAAGAGCTGAGACCTGAAACCTGAGATACCCTGTGGCTAAGCCATGAATCAAAGCGGGCGTTGACCGATTCAGAGAACGGTTCGAGGACGGGTTGTTGTTCGAGGGCGAAGCGCACGAGGGCGACGAGGTCAGCAAAGCGGCCGGGTTGCGAGCGGCCTTTCACTTTGGCGGGAGCAGTGACAGCGAAGGCCTCCCAGAGGCGGTCCTCGGTCCAGGCGGCGTGGGTGTCGCGAAGTTTCTTCTCCAGTTCCTTGAGCATGGGCTCGGTGAGGCGCTGGGCGTATGGACGGCTATAGAGAATCTGAAGTGCGGTAATCTCCGCTTTGTGCGTTTCGACGTAGTCCCGGAAGGTTTTAATCAGGTTTTTGGCCTTCTCCTTGGCTGCGGCATCGAAGCCGGCGGAGATGACGGTATCGATGGTGACGGTGTCGATGGTCTGCTCGGCATCCTGCTTGGCCTTGGCGAGGGCGTCGCGCAGGGCGGGCAGATCGAACGGCGCGCAGGCCGCATCGGCGAGGGACTTACGGGCGGCGGTCATCGCCTCGGGCAACACCTCGGCAGGACTGGCGCCGGGTTTCCCCGTGGCCTTTTCGGCAATGGTGTCGGGATCGATGGACTTCAGGAGCGCGTTGGAAAGTTCCGAGAGGGATTTGCCGCCGGCAAGCGATGCGAGGTTCCTGGCTTCCTCGCGGGAAATCTCCCGATCCAGTCGGGCGAGGCGCCCGGCGAGCGTGGTGAGGGTGTCTTCGTCGCGTTTGCCGAGGGCGACGCCGAGGAGGAGGGCCGGGAAGGCGATGTTGCGCTGGCGCTCGAGCGGGCGGGAGTCGGTCTTGTCGCTCTCGCACACGCCGACGGCATCGACGATGACGAAGTGCGTCTTGGCGTGGGCGTCGGCGCCGGACACGGCCTGCAGGTCGGTGGGCGTGAGGACGCGCGTGCCGCGGCCTTTCATCTGCTCAAAGTAGGTGCGGCTGCGGGTGTCACGGAGGAAGAGCAGGCATTCCAGCGGCTTGATGTCGGTGCCGGTGGCGATCATGTCCACCGTGACGGCGATGCGGAGCGACGGGGAGGTGCGGAATTCCTGGATGAGCGTTTCCGACTTCTCGTAGCGCTTGGTCTCGGGGTTGTAGGTCTTGTAGGTGATCTTTTTCGCGAAGTCGTTGCCCTTGCCGAAGACCTCGCGGACGAGGAGCACGGTGTCCTCGGCGTGGGAGTCATCCTTGCAGAAGATGAGGGTCTTGGGGACGAGCTGCCGGTGGGGGAAAAGCTCGGTGGCCAAGGCCTCCCTGAAGGCCTGCAGGACGGTGCGGATCTGGGACTTCACGACAACGGAGCGGTCGAGGTCGCTGGCGGCGTAGGTGAGGTCCTCGTCGAGGCGCTCCCAGCGGACGGCGCGGGTCTCCTTGCTGCGGCGGTCGACGTAAAAGCCCTTCTCGACCTTGCCGCCCTGCTCGGTGACCTGGGTTTTGATCCGGTAGACCTCGTAGCCGACGTTGACGCTGTCGGCGACGGCGCGCTCGTGGTTGTATTCCATCACGAGGTTCTGGTTGAAGAAGCCGATGGTCTGCTTGGAGGGCGTGGCGGTGAGGCCGATGAGGAAGGCGTCGAAGTATTCGAGGACCTGCCGCCAGAGGCCGTAGATGGAGCGGTGGCACTCGTCGGTGACGATGAAGTCGAAGGCCTCGATGGGGATTCGCGGGTTGTAGGCGACGTCGATCATCTTGGTGGCAGCGGCATCCTGCCGCTGATTGGTTGAGGAACTGCGGCTGGAAGCCGCAGCCACCGGGCTGAGTGCGGCCGCGATCTCAAACCCGGACTTTTCGTCGAGTTCCTCGTCGAGTTCCTCGCCGCGCAGGAGGGAGTAGAGGCGCTGGATGGTGCAGATGGTGACGCGGGCGACGGAATCAAGCTGGTTGGAGGTGAGATGCTGGACGTTGTAGACCTCGGTGAACTTGCGGCCGGTGTCGGGGGCGACGAACTGCTGGAACTCGGCCATGGCCTGCCGGCCGAGGTTGGCGCGGTCGACGAGGAAGAGGACGCGCTTGGCTCCGGCGTGCTTGATGAGCCGGTAGGTGAAGGCGCAGGCGGTGTAGGTCTTGCCCGCGCCGGTGGCCATCTGGATGAGGGCGCGGGGATCGGCGGCGGCGAAGGACTCCTCCAGGTTGGTGATGCCCTCGACCTGGCAAGCCCGGAGGTTCTGCGTGGTGAGCGGGTGCGCCTTGGGCATGGCCGCGAGGCGGGCGCGAAGGGTGCCGGACTCGCCCAGCCAGTCGGCAAAGGTCTCGGGTCGATGAAAGGTGAAGGTCCGGCGCGAGCGAGGCTCGGGGTCGCGCTCGTCACGGAAGAGGGTTTCGACGCCGGTGGACTCGTAGAGGAAGGGCAGGCCGGAAACACCGGCGGGCATCATCTTGGCCAGGAAACCGGGGAGGTTTTCGGCATAGTTGGCTGATTGATCGGCGACGCCGGAAAGGGTCGTGCCCATTTTCTTGGCCTCGATGACCCCAACGGGGCGGCGATCCACAATCAAGAGGTAGTCGCAAGGGCCGGTCTTGAGCGGAACTTCCCGGATGGCGATCCCCTGCCCTGCGCTCAAATTGGCCTCTTTGTAGTTCTGGATGACCCAACCGGACGCGATGAGCTGTTCATCGATCTTCTCACGGGCTTGGGCTTCAGGGGTGGGCATGAGGGCGTGCGGTGGCGTCGAAACTGCCGGCAGGCCCGTTGATTGCCAAGCGGTTTAGCGGACAAGGTTGTCCCGCCGGCGCCGGGTTCAGCAAGAGTGATTATCGTCCCGCCGCTGGACGCGACTCAGGCTCACGACCGCGACGATCGTTGTTTCTCATCCGCTCACCAGCCGTTGGTAGTTTAATAGACTACCAAGGTTCGGTCGACTCGGGGACTGCGGGAACGACCCCCGCCCGGCGGGCGTGGCCGTTGGCGAGGAGGGCGTTGTTGAGGTAGAGGCCGGCTTCGGTGCCGTCGGCGCCGGGGGCCGGCGGCATCACGAGGTGCACGTCGGAGAGGTAGCGGTCGTATTTGTCGGGCTTCGTCGTCGTGACGATCACCGCGGCGGCGGCCGACACGAGCGACTCGGCGAAGTGTTTCGCCAGGACGCCTTCGGGCGTGTCCATCTCGGGGCAGTCGAGGTCGCGCAGGCGGACCTTGGTGTCGTAGCGGTGGCCGGACGCGAGGTGGAACTCGAGCGCGAGGGTGTCGCCGTCGACCACGCGCTGCACCGTGACGGCGTAGGTGAAAAGATCGGCGGCGGTGGCGGCGGCTTTCTCCCAGCGTCCGCCCGGCCGGGGGCAGACGATATCGCCGGCCTGGAACGCCGCGGCCGCGGCGGTCGGGAGCGGTTCGTAGATGCGGAAGCCGAGATCGACGGCGAGACCGCCGCCACGAACGACCAAGCGGCAGAATCCCACCCTGCCCTGCCGCGGCGTGAGCAGGCGGATAGAGGGAGGAGAAACCGGAGAGCTGAGACCTGAAACCTGAGGATCAGGCAGGGCAAGCTGGCGCACGTGGGCGGCGAGTTCGGGGGAAGTCCAGCCGCCGGACGCGGCCTGTGCGGCGAGCCGGGCGCGCTCGGTGTCGTCGGGCACGGAGCAGAGGAGCTGATAATGCGCCCAGGTGAGACCGGGCACGGGTTCCAGCACGGGAAACGTGCGGGCGAATTGCGCGCAGCGATAAAGCAGGCGCTGGCCGAACCGGGGCACGCGCAGATCGCGCTCCAACCGGGCGGCGACGGCCGCGGTGGTCGAGACGCGGAGGCCGTGCCGGTGGACGTGGGCGTTGATGAGCCGGCCGACCTCCCAATAGGTTTCGAGCCGGATGCGGGCGAGGGATTGGTGGCCGGTGTGGAGCGCGGATTCGACGTCGCGCCGCAGATCATCGTAACCGGTCGACAGGACGGCGGGAAAATTTTCGGGCATGCGCAAGCAGTGGTTGCGGCCCGTCGCGGCGGAAATGTAGCGGCGGGAAGGAGACGGCCAAGAGGAAAAGGTGGGCGGGCGTCGGGGCGTAAAGCCCCTCCCACATTTTTCTTCGTGGCACCGGCTTCCAGCCGGTGGAGACCGCCTCCAGACCTGCGGCTGGAAGCCGCAGCCGCTCTCACTCGATCCGGCCTTCGTCGAACTCGATCAGGTCCACCACGCTGATGATTTGGTCCACGCGGTCGGCGCAGCCCATGTTGGTCAGCGCCTCCTTTAAAAACTCCCGGCCGCTCGGCGTCATGCCTTTTTGGATGTAGTCGCGGTTCCACTTGGCGGCGCGCACGTCGGCGGGCAGGAGGGATTTCAACTTCTCCTCGACCTCGGCGTCGGTGGCGGACTCGAAGACGATCTTCTCCACCGCGGCCGGTTCGATGCCGAGATGCTGGCAGAGGAAGCGGTCCATGCCGCGCTTGAAGTTCTTCGCGTAGCTCGCCGGCAGCGCACCGTGCTCCTTCACGTAGCGGCATTTGGCCAGGAAACGCGGCAGGTGCAGCAGGCCGGTGGCGAGGTGCGGCAGGTAGGCCGACGGCAGGCCGGTCAGCACTTCGCCGGAGGAACCGGGAATGGGTTTGGAGGGCATCGCGGCGGCAAGGCGAACGCATGTCCCCCGGCGTGGCAAGCCCGGGCCGGCCCCCACAGGTCGCCGGAAATGTGTAATATAATACGTTACACATTTCCGCGGAAACCGGCCCATGCCCCTTGGCCCGCTTATTTCACACTCTTCGATGCTCGACCCACACACCCCGTCACTTCAGCCGTCGCCAAGCCTATGGCTGACAGGTCGGGGCGTGCAGGGTCCGGAGAGGGCATGAAATATTACGGTTAGTGCATGCCCTTTCGGAGGAAGCTGGCCGTTCAACTGCATCGCTCAGGCCAGGCCCATCGCCTCGGCCACTCGCCGCGTGTCCGTATATTGCACGAAGCGCGTGATCCGCCCCTGCCGCAGGGTGTAGACATGGGCGAACCCCGCCCGGACCGGGCGGCCGGTCTGCTGGAAGGTCCCGGCGTAATGACCGAACGCGATGATCCTCTCTCCGGCATCGGCGTAATCGGTGACGACCGCCTGCCAGTCCACCCATTGCTCGCGGAATCCTTGGAAGACGTTGCGGAATATCGCGTCAGCCCCCACGTGACGGCCGCCGTGTGGAAACCCGTCCATCTGGTTCCATTCGATATCGGGCGCGAAGATGCCCCGGATGGCGTCCTGGTCGCGGCGGGCGAACGCCGCGTAAAGCGCGCGCACGGTCTGGAGGTTGGGACTGTCGGTCATGCGCGGGAACGAAACCAGCTTTCCCCCCGACACAAGTATGACCGGGAGCCGCGCAGACCGGCCTTGCCGGGCGCGGCCGCAGTGCCGATGCTGGCCGCCTGATGCAAAAGCTCTCCTTCGACAAACGTCGCATCAAGTTCCTCTTTCTCGAGGGCATCCACGAGAAGGCCGTCGAGTCGTTGACCGACGACGGCTACACCGCGGTGAAGTCCCTGCCCAAGTCGCTCGCGGGCGACGCGCTCCGGGCCGCGCTGAAAGACACGCATTTCCTCGGCATCCGTTCGCGCACCGAGATTACGGCGGAGGTCCTCGCCGCCGCGCCCAAGCTCGCCGCCATCGGCTGCTTCTGCATCGGCACGAACCAGGTCGACCTCGCCGCCGCCGCGAAGCGCGGCATCCCGGTCTTCAACGCGCCCTACTCCAACACGCGTAGCGTCGCCGAGCTCGTGCTGGGCGAGATCATCATGCTGCTCCGCGGCATCCCGGGCAAAAACGCGCTCGTCCACCGCGGCGGCTGGACCAAGAGCGCCGAGGGCAGCACCGAGGTCCGCGGCAAGACGGTCGGCATCGTCGGCTACGGCCACATCGGCACGCAGGTCGGCCTCCTCGCCGAGCAGCTCGGCATGCGCGTGCTGTTCCATGACATTTCCGGGAAACTCCCGCTCGGCAACGCGCGCCCCGTGTCCAAGCTGTCCGCACTGCTGGCCGAGAGCGATGTCGTCACCCTGCACGTGCCGGAGACGGCGCAGACGAAGCACCTGATCGGCCGCGCGCAGCTCGCCGCGATGAAGAAGGGCGCTCACCTCATCAACGCCGCCCGCGGCACGGTGGTGGACATCGACGCGCTGACCGACGCCCTCGAGCGCGGGCACCTGGCCGGCGCCGCCGTGGACGTGTTTCCCGTCGAGCCGAAGGGCAACGACGAGGAGTTCGTGTCGCCGCTGCGGAAGTTCGACCAGGTCATCCTCACGCCGCACATCGGCGGCTCGACGGTCGAAGCGCAGGCCAACATCGGCACCGAGGTCGCGGAAAAACTCGTGCGTTATTCCGACAACGGCTCGACCGTGACGGCGGTGAATTTCCCCGAGGTCACGCTTCCCGAGCACGCCGGCACCGGCAAGTGCCGCCTGCTGCACATCCACAAAAACATCCCGGGCGTGCTGGCGAACATCAACGAGCGCTTCAGCCGGCACCGCATCAACATCTCCGCTCAATACCTGCAGACCAACGAGCACATCGGCTACTGCGTGATGGACGTCGACACGGCGGCCAGCGAGATCGCCATCGACGAGCTGCAGAGCGTGCCCGGCACGATCCGCGCGCGGCTGCTGTATTGAGGGCGGGTGGAACGCGCTCCCTGTGGCACCGGCTTCCAGCCGGTGAAGATCTGCGGCTGCCCCTCGACAAGCTCTGGGCCGTGAGCCCGTCGAACCGGGAAGCCGCAGCCACCTTATGAAAAAAGCCGGACTCGGGTGAGTCCGGCTGGGATTGTTGGAACGCGAAGCGGCGCTCAGAAGAACCGCACGGGCTTCGCCGCCATCTTCTCGTGTTCCTCGTGCGAGCAGCCGGCGTTGAGGGCGACATCCACCGCGGCGCCGCTGGGCTTCACGAGGTTGTTGGCCAGCATGTAATTCTCCACTTCCTCGCCGGAGATGTCAGCGAGCATGACGCCGTCGATCTCCACGCAGGGCGAGAGCGGCTGGCCGGACTTGCGGACCATCTCCTCGTAGTTGGCGCGGTGGTTGATGATGTCGATGTCCTCATACTCCAGCTGATGCTTGGCCATGATGGCGCGGACGCCGTTGGACCAGCCGCAGTGCGGTTTGAGATAGGCTTTGATTTTCATAGAGTGGATTGAGGCAAATCTTGAAGTCGGCACAACTTATGCGGCAGTCTCGCCACTTCAACTTAAACTTTCATCCCGTTTCGAACCGACCGTGACCGCCGTCTTTTCCACGCTGTTGACCTCGCAGGCCTCCGAATTCGCCCGCCTCGGCCTCGCCAACATCCGCCGCGAATACCCGCACCTGGTGCAGCATCAGCTGAACGGACCGGAGGACATCCGCAGCCCCCGCGAGCTGCATCCGGCCTTCTACGGGAGCTACGACTGGCACTCGTGCGTGCACCAACATTGCATGCTGGCGCGGCTGGCGCGGCTTTTTCCCGACCTGCCCGAGCGGGCCGAGATCGACCGCACCCTGCGCGAGAACCTGACGGCGGAAAACATCGTGGTGGAGACGGCCTACTTCAAGGCGCCGGGGCGGGGCTTCTACGAGCGACCCTACGGTTGGGCCTGGTTGCTGAAACTCGCGGAAGAACTCCTGCGCTACGACCGGACGCTGGCGGCCAACCTGGACCCGCTCGTCGCGCACATCCGCGCCGGCCTGTTCGCCTACCTGCCCTCGCTGACCCATCCGGTGCGCCACGGCGTGCACAACAACACCGCCTTTGCGGTGAAACTGGCGATCGACTACACGCGCGCGGCCGACGACCAGGAGCTGAAGCTTTTCTGCACGAGCCGCATGGCCTACTGGTTCGGCCACGACACCGACTACGGCGCGCGCTGGGAACCCTCGGGCGAGGATTTTCTTTCGCCGGCGCTGACAGAGGCCGAGGTGATGGCGGCGGTGCTGCCGCCGGACAACTTCAGCCGCTGGCTCAGCCGTTTCCTGCCGAATCTCCACACGGGCGAGCCGGTCCGGCTCTTCACCCCGGTGCGCGTGAGCAATCCCTCGGACCCCAAGATCGCGCATCTCATCGGCCTCAATCTCAATCGCGCGTGGTGCTGGCGCCGGCTGGCCCTGGCGCTGGCCGAGACCGATCCGCGGCATGCGCGCGCGCGTGACGCCGCGGTGCGTCACCTGGAGGCCGCGCTGCCGCTGCTCAGCCCCGAGGATTTCAACCGCGCCCACTGGCTGGCGTCGTTCGCGGTGTATGCGCTGACGGAGTGAGGGGGGTTGCGGCAAGCGTGGCACCGGCTTCCAGCCGGTGAGGGCCTCGGGGCATAAAGCCCCTCCCACATTGAGGCGTGTCTTCAAACCCGTTTGTCATTCCGAACGCAGTGAGGAATCTCCCACAGCGAAAGTGATGTTGCCTGCGCACGTCGAGATTCCTCACTGCGTTCGGAATGACCGGAAGGGAAAATTGGTTGGTTTGAAGACACGCCATAAGGAGAAACCTGCGGCTGGAAGCCGCAGCCACGAAATCCCGGCCGCAACCGACGCTGACCGCCGGCTCAATTTCTTCTAGCCCCGGTGGGCCGTCCGCGCACTATGCCGCGCATGAGCACGATCATCCTGCTTTTGCTGTCGAACATCTTCATGACCTACGCCTGGTATGGGCACCTGAAATACCACGGCGACAAGGCGCTGTGGGTGGCGATTCTCCTGTCGTGGGGCATCGCTTTCTTCGAATACTGCCTGATGGTGCCGGCCAACCGCCTCGGCTACGGACGTTTCACGGGGTATGAACTGAAGATCATCCAGGAGGTGATCACGCTGGTCGTCTTTGTCGGCTTTGCGTCCCTCGTGCTCGGGGAAAAACTGAAGTGGAATTACGCCATCAGCCTGCTCTGTCTCGCGTTCGCGGTCTTCTTCGCGTTTGGGGTCAACCGGCCGCCCCTCCCCGCGGTCTGAATGGAATCACGGCCTGATTTTAGGCCGTTTTTTGTCCACTCCGCGCTTGCCGGGCCGGGGCGCGGGAGAAAGTCTCCTGACATACCGTTGTCACGACCCCGTGCTACGTTCTCTTTTCAACCCACCACACGATTCCCATGTCCAAAGCCGATAAGTCCAAGTCCGACTCGCGCATCGCCCCCGCCGAGAAGTCCGCCAATCCCGCCCGCGAGAAAAACATCGAGCTCGCCGTCTCCTCCATCACGAAGCAGTTCGGCGAAGGCTCGATCATGCGGCTCGGCAGCAACACCAAGATGAAGGTCGAGACGCTCTCGACCGGCTCGCTCGCCATCGACCTGGCCCTCGGCGTCGGCGGCCTGCCCCGCGGCCGCATCATCGAGATCTACGGACCGGAGTCCTCCGGCAAGACGACCTTCTGCCTGAGCGCCATCGCCGAGGCCCAGCGCCAGGGCGGCCTCGCCGCCTTCATCGACGTCGAGCACGCGCTCGACCCGAAATACGCCAAGGTCGTCGGCGTCAGCCTCGACGACCTGCTCGTCTCGCAACCGGACTCCGGCGAGGACGCGCTCAACATCATGGAGACGCTCATCCGCTCCAACAGCATCGACATCATCGTGCTCGACTCCGTCGCCGCACTCATCACCAAGGCCGAGCTCGACGGCCAGATGGGCGACATGACCATGGGCAGCCAGGCCCGGTTGATGAGCCAGGCCATGCGCCGCCTCACCTCCGTCGTCAGCAAGACGAACTGCGTTTGCATCTTCACCAACCAGATCCGCGAGAAGATCGGCGTGATGTTCGGCAATCCCGAGACGACCTCCGGCGGCCGCGCGCTGAAATTCTTCGCGTCGGTCCGCCTCGACATCCGCCGCAAGGACCAGCTCAAGACGCCTGACGGCAAGGTCATCGGCAACCGCACCAAGATCAAGGTCGTGAAGAACAAGGTCGCGCCGCCGTTCACCGAGGTGGAGTTCGACATCATGTATGACGAGGGCATCTCGGCCAGCGGCTCGCTCATCGATCTCGGCCTCGAGCACAAGGTGCTCGAGAAGAAGGGCGCGTGGATCGCCTTCAACGGCGAGCTCGTCGGCCAGGGTCGCGAGGCCGCCAAGGAGGCGTTCCGGACGAATGCCGCCCTCGCCACCAAGGTGACCGCCGCCATCATGGAAAAGGCCACCGTCAAGGTCGGCGAATCCGTCACCGGCGAAGACAGCGCAGGCTGACGCTGCCCCCGTCATTTGGTTTCAAGCCGCAGCGCAGGCTGCGGCTTTTTTACGCCTGCGTCGCCGGGCGCGACTTGCCAAACCCGGCCGGAACACAATTCTGCCGGAGCCGTCTCTTTCATGCGCATGCGCCGATTTCTCCCATCGTTGTTGTCGTTTCTCTGCCTCGGACTGGGCACGGCCATCGCCGCCAAGAAGGGGAAGGAGCCGGCGGACGCACCGCCGCAGCTGATTTCCACGAAAGGAGGCGGGCCGAAATGGAAAAACACCAGCGAGCTCGAGGCCTACGCGGCGAAGGGCGATCCGCAGGCATGTTTCGAGCTGGGCACGCGCCTGCTGGAGGGCGACGACGAGATCAAAAGCGATCCCGCCAAGGCACTGCCGCTGCTGGAGCAGGCGGCGAAGGGCGGCGTGGCCGACGCGCTGTTCCGGCTCGGCAAGATTCATCACGATGCCCGCGGCGTCCCGCGGGATTACGCGAAGGCCCTGGAGTATTACACCGCCGCCGCGCGTCTCGGGGTGCCGGAAGCGCAGCACAATATCGGCGCCATGCTCGTCAGCGCGCGCGGCGTGAAGCGCGATTACGTCGAGGGACTGGCGTGGATCATCCTCGCGAACAAATCGGGCGCCGAATCCGATGCCGAGACCAAGGTGCGTGAGCGTCTGGCCAAAAGGCCCGCCGATATCAAAGCCGCCGAAGCGCGCGCCGCGGAATTGCTGGCGAACCTGGCCAGCGCCACGGTGCGCACCGGAATTCCGGCCCCGAACACAGTGCGCGAACCGCCCCAATTGCCGCCTCCGCCCACCACGACGAATCCGGTCGTGAAGCCCGCCATCAGCGCGCCGAAGATCGATCCGCCCAAGATTGACCTGCCGGCGCCGGGCAAACACTGAGCCGCCGCCCGGTCTTTTGGCGCGTCAGCGCCGGTCCTTGGGAATGACAAGCTTCAGCGCCGTGTGCGTCGGCGAAAAGCTGCACACCTTGTTGTCGACGAGCCCAGCGGCGCGGGCGGCCTGCATGACGTCGATGTCCTTGATCTTCGCCGCCCGGCCCTTGAGCGAGACCACCCATATCGCGCCCGCCGGCTGCAGGTGCCGCTTGAGTGATTTCAGCTTCGCCAGTTCCTCCCGGCTGTCGGCGGCGTGGAAGATGAAATCCATCCCGACGCCGGGCTTGGGCGCCGGCGGGGCGGCCAGGCGTTTGCCCAGCTGCGCCAGAAAATCGGCATCGTCCACCCCGATGACGGCCACGCGCGATTCCGGCTTCACGCCGAGTTTGTCGATCAGGCTTTTGGGCTGAAGAATCTTCTGCGCCCATTTTTCGGCGGTTGCGCGGTCGCCGAGCGACAGCGACAACCGGCCGCCGGCATGCACGAGCTCCAGCGCGCCGGCCGCATCCGCGCGGGCGGAACGGACGGACGCGAACGGGATATCGAGCCGCGTCCCGCCGCGGAATTCAACCCGGTCGGTGTTGAGGTGCGCCTTCACCGCGAAGGTGTCGTCGCCCAGACGCAGGCTGGCTTTGGCTTCGAGGCCCATGGGTTCAGGGTCGGGGTTGGACGGTTTCGCCGAATTTCCGGCCGAGATCGCGCAGGTAGGTTTCCATGGTGGAAGCGTGCCCGAAAACGAAGCGCGCCAGGAAGCGAAAGAGCGCAGGCCGGACGAAGCCGTTTTCGGTGATGCGCAGCGTGCCGCCGGATCCTGTGGGCGCAAACTCGAACGTCCAGGTGCCGCCATACGGCAGCGTATCGTCGGCGATCCGCACCACCAGCCGTTCCGCCGGCCGATCCTCGACCAGCTCGTAGGTGATGAGGCCGTGGCCGGAAGTCTCGCGGTAGCGCGGGCGTCCTCCCGCGGGCGGCAGGAGTTCAACGGACTTCACGCCGCTGCGCCAACCCGGCAATGCGGCCCAGTCGCGCACCGCGGCGTGGAGCACCGCGGGCGGCTGCCCGTAGGCGGCGGCGCGGGTCGCCACATGCTCGCGCGGCAGCAGTGCGCCAACGAGCGCGACCAGCACCACCAGGAGGACCAGCGCGGCGAGCAGCAGGAGAACGAGCTTCATGCCGCCCTCCAGCGCCGCTTGGGATATTTCAACTGCAGCTGCCGCCCGGCGCGCGCCAGCAGCGCGAGTCCGCCGACGGCCAGCGTGCGTTCCTCGGGTGACAGTTGCATCAGCAGCACCGTGACGCGGCCCGGATCAAGGATGGACGTCGCCGCGAGGGCGGTCGCGCCCTTTGGCGTGATGAAGACCTGCTGGTGGCGGCGGTCGCGCGGTGCGGGCCGCCGGACCAGATGGCCGAGGGCCCCGAGCTGCTGCAGTTGCGCCGAAAGCGTCGAGGGCCGGACGCCCAGATGGCGTGCGAGCAGACCCGGGCCGATGGGTTCATGTTCGTCGAGGTGGCCGAGCAACACGATGTCGCGATCGGCCAGCCGGTGGGCGTTGGTGCGGGCACGCGGGTGTTCGAGGTGGCAGGCGAAATATATCTGCGGATAGTGGCGGAGGACATCGCGAGTCAGGCGGCGAATCATGGCGCTACCTTAGCGGAGGCGAAATCGTTCGTCAAAACGAAGGGTTTGCGACGTGGCGGCGCATGTTTTCGCTTTTGCTTTAAGGGCGGCATTCGCTTGCGTGAGGCGAATGTCCTTTCCCGGAGACACCATTGCGGCACTGGCGACGCCAGCCGGCACCTCGGCGATCGCCGTCGTCCGCGCCAGCGGGCCGCAGGTCGGGGCACTGGCGTCCGGAATCTTTGGCGAAACTCCCCTGCCCCGCACGGCACGGCATGCCGACTATCGGGACGCGCGCGGGCAATTGGTGGACGACGTGCTGTTCACCTTTTTTGCCGCGCCGAATTCGTTCACGGGCGAGGACACGCTGGAGATTTCCTGTCACGGCAATCCCTTCATCGTGCAAAAAATCCTCGAGGACCTGCTGGCGCGCGGCTGCCGGGCCGCCGAGGCCGGCGAGTTCAGCAAAAGGGCTTTCTTGAATGGCCGGATGGACCTCAGCCAGGCGGAAGCCGTGATGGATTTGATCCACGCGCGGAGCGAGCGGGCGTTGGCGGCGGCCAATCAGCAATTGCGCGGCTCACTGGGGCGCCACATGGATGCGCTTATCTCACAGCTGGTAAACATCTTGGCAATGGTTGAAGCCTATATTGATTTTCCGGATGAGGATCTGCCGATGGAAGATCGGCAGGCGGTGTTGCGCGAGTTGAAAGAACTGGCGGCTGCGACCAAGCGGTTGATCGCCACCAGCCATTATGGGGAATTACTGCGCGAAGGCATCAAGACGGTCATTTTCGGCGAGCCCAATGCCGGCAAGAGCAGTCTGTTGAATCGTCTCGTCGGCCGCGAGCGCGCCCTGGTAAGCGCCGAGCCGGGCACGACGCGGGATTATCTCGAGGAACGCATTCTCGCGGGACCGCACGCCTTGCGGTTGATCGACACGGCGGGGTTCAACCTGGCGCCTTCCCCGCTCGAGAAGCGGGGTATAGAGAAGACGCTCGAGCAGGCCGCGGAGGCGGATATTTTCCTCTGGGTGATCGATGCGACGCGTCCCCTGCCCGTCTTGCCGCCGGCGGTCGCTGCGCGACTCACGCCCGCGAACACGATCGCCGTGTTCAACAAAACGGATCTTCCGCCTGTAGGCCGCGGAACGCTGCCCCACGATTTTCCCGTCGTGAAAATCTGCGCGCTTGATGGTGCCGGAATCGAGGAATTGCAGACCGTCATCGCGCGACTCGCCGATTCATTCCAGGTTGAGACCGGTGATGAGCTGATCGCCATCAACGCCCGCCACTCTCATGCCTTGGTGCAGGCGCAGGAAGCGTTGGAGTCAGCCGGACGGAAGTTGGCGGACAAAGCAGATACTGAATTGGTGGCAAGCGACTTACGTTGCGCGCTTGACGCCTTTGGCGAGATTTCCGGCAAAGTGGATAATGAAAAGATTCTCGATCGCCTCTTTGCCTCTTTTTGTATCGGAAAGTGATACTATATCAAAATATATAATTTGATAAGAAATCTACCTCAACGTGATTTATAGCAAAGCTCCTTTCGATGTTATTGTCTGCGGTGCCGGCCACGCAGGAGTTGAGGCATGCCTGGCTGCATCGCGAACCGGAGCCTCTACCCTGCTCCTCACTGGCAATATCGATACGATTGCTCAGATGAGCTGCAACCCGGCCATTGGTGGTCAGGCCAAGGGGCAGATCGTCCGGGAAATAGATGCTCTCGGCGGGGAGATGGCCATCAATACCGACGTCACGGGCATCCAGTTTCGTCTGCTTAATGAATCCAAGGGCCCGGCAGTTCAATCGCCGCGGGCGCAATGCGACAAGAAAGCGTATCAGCTGCGGCTCAAGCACACGCTCGAACTCCAACCGAATCTGCAGGTCTTTCAGGCGACCGTCACGGGTTTGCTCTTCGAAGCGGGAAAAGTTGTCGGGTGCCGGACTAACCTGGATGTCGAATTCTATGGACGCACAGTCATCATCACCACCGGCACTTTTTTGCGCGGCCTGATGCATGTTGGCCAGAACAAGAACGAAGGCGGGCGCCTTGGTGACTTCAGCGCAAAAACTCTTTCTGCCAGTCTGCTGGAAGCCGGCATTGAACTTCAACGCCTGAAGACCGGCACGCCCCCCAGGATCTTAGGCCGGAGCATCAATTTCACCGGTCTGCAGGAACAGAAGGGCGATTTGGAGCCGACGCTCTTTGCCTTTCACGACACCCGTGATCCCGAGGACTTGTTCCACGTGGAACCCACCGGCGAGCGGCGCCTCGGCTGGAAGCCGGGCAGCGAGCAGGTTTCCTGCTGGATGACCTACACGACACCCGAATCTGAACGGATCGTGCGAGAGAACCTGCACAAGTCGGCGATGTATTCCGGCGAGATCGCGGGGGTGGGGCCGAGGTATTGTCCGAGTATTGAGGACAAGTTCGTGCGGTTTGCTGACAAGCCCCGCCACTTGCTGTTTCTTGAACCCGAGGGAAGGAGCACGAACGAATACTATATCAACGGTCTGTCCACGAGTCTGCCATTCGATGTGCAGCTGGACCTCGTGCATAGCATCCCTGGACTCGAAAATGCCCAGTTACTACGGCCGGCCTACGCCGTGGAGTATGACTTCGCCCCACCAACCCAGATGTTTCCTTCACTGGAATCGCGCAAGGTTGAGAACCTCTTTTTAGCCGGCCAGATTAACGGCACCTCAGGCTATGAGGAAGCGGCCGCCCAAGGGCTGGTTGCCGGCGTTAATGCCGCGAAAAAGGCGAGGGGAGAGGCACCGATGATCATTCAGCGCCACGAAGGATATATTGGCGTCCTGATCGACGACCTTGTCACGAAGGGAACGATCGAACCTTACCGGATGTTCACGAGCCGGGCAGAGCATCGCCTACTGTTCAATCACGGGAGCGCAGAGCTTCGCCTTTATCGGCACGCCAAGAATCATAATATACTACCAAAGAGCAGGTTAAATAGAGTTTTAGCTAAGATCGAAGCCGTCAATCACTGGCAATCTTATCTAGAAAACACCAAGTCCACCGGTGGCACTTGGGCGGAGTTGATCCGGCGGACAGACCCCAAGACCGAACTGCCGGCTGAATTCCTCGGCCTGTCCAAGGAGATCAAGGAAGAGACCCTTTATCGGATAAAATATCGCGGCTATCTGGAGCGCGAATACCGGCAGATCGAAAAACTAAAAGACGTGGAGAAAATCAACATCCCCCCTTCCCTCGATTTCCTGGCCATTCCCGGCCTGCGCCGCGAAAGCGCGCTGAAACTCCACCAATTCAAGCCGCAGAATCTCGGCCAGGCCAGCCGCATCAGCGGCGTGAATCCGGCCGACATCAGCATTCTCATGGTGCTGATCGCCGCCGATAAGCGATCGCGCGGCTCGGCGGCCGTCGATTGATTCCGCTCCTGCGGCCCAAGGTGAAGGTGTTGTGACATTCTGGTGACGCTGGTTAATTCACTGGCAAGACCCGGCACGCAGGCGATAATTCCCAGCCCCATGGAGAAGAAAAAGATCCTCGTCGTTGATGATGAACCTGACGTGACAGACTTGGTCGCGTATCATCTGAAGGCAAAGGGGTTCCACGTGGAAACCATCAACGACGCCACCGCGAGCATTTCCAAGGCACGCGCCTATCAACCTGACTTGTTAATATTAGACATAATGATGCCGGACTTGAGCGGCATCCAGATCTGCCGGATCCTTCGTGCCGATCCCAAGTTGTCGAAAGTCCCGATCATCTTCCTGACCGCCAAGGCCGAGCCGCACGACCGCATCGAGGGCTTGGAATCCGGGGCCGACGACTACATGGGGAAGCCTTTCAGTCCAAAGGAACTCGTTCTCCGCGTCGAATCCATCCTCCGCCGCCTGGCCGCCCCCAAGGAACCCGTCTCCGCCAAGCTCCACATCGGCGACATCCAGCTCGACAACGACACCCACCGCGTGACTGTTCGCGGCTCACCGCTCGAGCTGACCGCAACCGAATTCAAGCTCCTCCGCCTGATGATGGAGCGGCAGGGCCGGGTGCAGACTCGCGAGCACCTGCTGCTCAATGTCTGGAATTACTCCACGGAGATCGAGACCCGCACGGTGGACACCCATGTCCGGCGGCTGCGGGAAAAACTCGGGCCCGAAGCGGGCTGGATTGAAACCATCCGTGGCGTAGGCTATCGGATTGCGGAGAAAAAACTGCCCGCATGACCTATCTCCTCGTCGCCAGCCTTGTGCTGGCCCTGCTGTTTCTGCTCCGGATCCTCTGGAAGCAAAATCGGGCCCTGCGCGAGCTGCGCGACACCGCCCGACGTCAGCAGCCTTTCCTGCACGAGGAGCCGCTCGCCGGTTATTTGTCGGAATGGAGCGGCTTGGTCGAAACCGTGAACCACTTGATCACGGAAAACTCCGCCCTCCAGCTGCAGCGCACCGGCCAGCTGACCCAGCTGGAAACCACGCTGGGCAACCTGCGCGAAGCCGTCCTGATCGTGGACGGGGACAATTACATCCACCTCGCGAACCGCGCCCTGCGGGAGATTTTTCCGTCCTCCCGCGATCTCGTGAACCTGCGGCTCGAGCTCATCATCCGCAGCGCCCCGTTTCTCGCCTATGTCCGCGCCACGCGCGCCGGCCAGATCCTGCCGCGCCAGGAATTCGAGATCATCGACGGCGACCACACCCTCTGGATCGAGGCCTCCGGCGCCCCGATTCCCTCACCCGACGGCAAGTCGCAATGGGCGCTCTTCGTCATCCACAACCTCACCAACGAGCGGAAACTCGAGCGCGTGCGCCGCGACTTCGTGGCCAACGCCTCGCACGAGCTGCGCACGCCCCTGAGCATCATCAAGGGCTACATCGAGACCCTGGTCGACAGCCACGAGACCATGTCGCTCGAGGATCGCGCCAAATTCCTGCTGACCATCCAGCGCCACAGCGACCGCCTGAAATCCATCATCGACGACCTGCTCGTGCTGTCGCGGCTGGAATCCGCCACCCCGGGCCTCAAGCTCGCCCCCTTGGCGCTGGCCCCGTTCTTCCGCAATCTGTCCGACGAATATCGCCTGCGCCCCGGCGGCACCGGCCGCGAGATCGCCGTGTCCGTGCCCGCGGAGTTGGGCCCGGTGGAGGCGGATGAGGAAAAACTCACGCAGGTGTTCGGCAATCTCATCGAGAACGCGCTCAAATACACCCCCGCCGGCTCCCGCGTGGAAATCGGCGCCCGCGCCGCGCCCGACGAAGACGAGATCGAGTGCTACGTCCGCGATCACGGTCCCGGCATTCCGCCCGAGGATCTCCTGCATATCTTCGAGCGATTCTACCGGGTGGAGAAAGGCCGCTCCCGCGAGACCGGCGGCACCGGCCTGGGCCTGAGCATCGTCAAACACATCGTGCAGCTGCACGGCGGCCGCGTGTGGGCCGAAAATCGCGAACCCGCGGGTCTGGCCATCATCATCCGCCTGCCGCGCGCGCAGAAAACCTGAGCGAGGATTATGCAGTGGAACGACCAATTCCCTCGGTCGAGTTTTCCTCCGAACGGTGGTCGCCGGTTTCCATACCGGCGACAGGGGATCCGCCGGCGCGCCGAAGCGTCGGTATGGAAACCGACGCCCACCCGATTGCATCGTTACGGATAAGCCCGTATCGGCCACCCCTGTTCCCGGCCGGTGATTTGGCACTTGGCCTTTGGAATTTTTCCCGGCCAATAGGACCCGTGGTCTACAAACCCGAGTTCCTCGCCCGCATCACCGAGCGCCGTGCCGCCTTGCGCACGGAGTTGCTGACGCTGCTGCCGGCCGGGCAGTCTCTGGTCTGGGAGATCGGTTCCGGCCACGGCCACTTTCTCGTGCAATACGCCCAGGCGTTCCCCGCGAAATACTGCGTCGGCGTCGACATCATCCGCGACCGCCTGAACCGGAGCGGCAAAAAACGCGACCGCGCGCGGCTGACCAACTGCCATTTCGTGCAGGCCGAGGCGCGCGAATTCTTGGACGCCCTGCCGTCCGGTGTGACCTTTGACGAGGTCTGGGTGCTTTTTCCCGATCCGTGGCCCAAAAAGCGTCACCACAAGAACCGCATCCTGCAGGCGGATTTCCTCGAGGCGGTGGCCGGACGGGCAGGGGAGGGCACCCGCCTTTATTTCCGCACCGATCACGCGGAGTATTTCCAAGCTGTCTCTGCCCTGATCCCTGAGTTGAAGACCTGGCGGCTGGAACCGTCCGCGGCCTGGCCCTTGGAGCAGGAAACCGTCTTTCAGGCCCGGGCGCCGGCCTACCAGTCCCTCGTGGCGGTCAGGACATCACATCCAGCCAGACCAGCAGAAACAGCTGCCCCAAGGCCGCCACCCCGAGTAGGCCCCAGGTGACCTGCATGAAAATATTGTGCGCCAGCTTGCGCTCGCCATTCGGGCGATGAGGCGGCTCCGTGCGCGCCAGCAATTCGAGGCCTTTCGCTTTATCCACGCCCGGGAGTTTTTCCGTTTCCGTCGCCAGCGCAAGTGTCGTGTCATCTTATAGTCGTCCGGCAAAAAACGCCGCCTCCGCTAATTTCAAGTCGCCCTGTGCAAATATTGCTTTAGAGGGTTGACGCACCCCAAGCCGCACCCCTACGACATGGGCTTTTCCACTCGTTGGAACCCCATTTCGCACCCATGCCGTCAGTCAAAAAACTCCTCGGTTTTGCCGCCATCCTTGCGTTGCCGGCATCCTTGTTGGCCTCCGAAGGCGGTGGCGTTTCCCCGTCCGCCGCAAAATTGGTGGATTTCGGCGGAGGCTGGGCGATCACCAACAGCATGGTCACGGGCTGGGCCATCTCGCTTCTGCTCATCACCTGCGTGCTCCTGCTCGTGCGCAAGCCCCAGATCCTCCCGACCAAGGGCCAGGCCGTCTTCGAGTCGCTGATCGAGGCCCTGCGCGAACTGTTTGAACCCATCGTCGGCAAGAAGGCCTTCCCCGCCGCGTTCCCGCTGCTCGTCACCTTTTTCGTCTTCATTCTGTTTCATAACTGGATGGGCCTCCTCCCGGGCGTCGGCACCATCGGCATGGGCCATGACGTGGACGGCCATTTCCACCTGACCCGGCCCTGGATCCGGCCCTTCACCTCCGACTTCAACAGCACGATCGCCCTCGCCGCGGTTTCCTTCGGCGGTTGGCTCATCCTCGTTCTTAAATACGCCGGCCCGAAACTGCTCTTCGTCGATCTTTTCGGCAACAAGGCCGAGAAGTCCGAGACCCCCGGCTGGCTCTACCCGGTCCTCACCCTCGTGTTCTTCGTCGTCGGCCTGATCGAGGTGTTCTCCATCGTCATCCGCCCGTTCACCCTCTCGGTCCGTCTCTTTGGCAACATCTTTGGCGGCGAAAATCTGCTCCACGGCACCGGCTTCTTCTTTGTGTTCTATTTCATGGAGCTGCTCGTCGGCTTGATCCAGGCCCTCGTCTTCACGCTGCTCACCTCGGTTTACATCGGCCTCATCTGCAACCATGGCGACGACCACGCCCATGACGAGGGACACGCCGCCGGGGCCCACCATTAACCCTTTACCGCCGGGAGCGTGCCTCGCGTGCGCACGGCGGCAACCGCAACCACAACCATCCACCACATGTTAGACATCATCGCTCAAGCCACTCCTGAAGTCGCCCAAGGCATCACCGGCAACATCGCCAGTGCCTTCGGTCTGCTCGGCGCCGCCATCGGCGTCGGTATGATCGGCAACAAGGCCGCCGAGGCCGTCGGCCGCAACCCCGGCGCGTCCGGCAAGATCCTCGTCCAGGCCATCATCGGCATGGCGCTCGCCGAAGGTCTCGGCATCCTCGCGCTGTTCCTCGCCTAAACCTTCCCCAACCGGCGGTGCGAAGCCCCGCGCTTCGTGCCGCCCTTTCCCTTTCCCGCCATGCTGCCCATTTTCCTCGCTGTTACTGAAGCCGCCCATGAAACCGGCGTCATCGAGAAGTTCGGTCTCGAGTGGAAATACGTCGTCACGCAGATCATCAGTTTCCTGATCCTGTTCGGCGTCCTCTACAAGTTCGGCATCAAGCCGACCATCGCCACGATGGAAGAGCGCAACAAGAAGATCGGCGACGGCCTCAAATACACCGAGGAGATGCAGGCCAAGCTCGCCGCCTCCCACCAGGAGAGCGCCGCCCTCGTCAAGACCGCCCAGCAGGAGGCGCAGAAGGTCGTCGACGAGGCCCGCCGCGCCGCCAAGGAATTCGGCGAGAAGCAGAACGCCGAGGCCACCGCCCGCGCCGCCGACACCCTCGCCAAGGCCCAGCAGGCCATCGAACTCGAGCACAAGAAAATGCTCAATGAGGCCCGCAGCGAGATCGCCCGCCTCGTCGTCAAGACCACCGAGCAGGTCCTCGCCAAGAAACTCTCCGAAGCCGATCGCGCCGCCTACAACGACGCCGCGAGCAAGGAACTGTCCGTTTCCTAAAAGGCTGAATGACTGAAAGGCTGAAAAGCTGAACCAATCGCAGAACGAACCAACCCGCTGCTCCTCCCTTTCCAATTCAGCCTTTTAGCCCTTCAGTCCTTTCTCCCCCATGCGCGCCGACAAAAAGACCAAGCTTCTCGCGAAACAGCTCTTCAAGCTGAGCGTCGTCAACGGCGCCGTCTCCCCCGAGCAGGTCACGGGTGTCCTCGGCTACATCGAGAAGACCGCCCCTCGCCACACGCTCGCGCTGCTCAAGCTCTACCAGCGCGCCATCGTCACCGAGCTCGCCAAGTCGCACGCGCTCGTCGAGCACGCCGGCCCCGTCACCGACGCCACCCTCCGGTCGATCGAGGCCGCCATGACCAAAAAATATCGCCGCCCGGTCACCGCCACCGCGCAGCCCAACCCGAAGCTCTTCGCCGGCCTCCGCGTCCGCGTCGGCTCCGATGTCTTTGAAGCCAGCGTCTCCGGCCAGCTGGCCGCCCTTTCCGCCGCCGTCTAGTCTTTCATTTTCACCGCCCTCTCACTTCCCACTCGCCCCCGCGCCATGAGCAACGTCATCGACCAGATTGAACAGCAGATCGCCAAGCTTTCCAGCAAGGCCATCAAGAAGAACACCGGCACCATCCGCACCGTCGCCGACGGCGTGGCCCGCCTCGACGGTCTCTCCGACGTCATGTATAACGAAATGGTGCAGTTCCCCGGCGGCGCCATCGGCATCGCGCTCAACCTGGAAGAGGACGAGGTCGGCTGCGTCGTCCTCGGCGACGTCTCCTCGCTCAAGGAAGGCGACGAGGTCCAGACGACCGGCAAACTCCTCTCCGTCCCCGTCGGCCGCGCCCTCCTCGGCCGCGTGGTCGACGCTCTCGGCCGCCCGGTCGACGGCAAGGGCCCGATCGATGCCAAGGAATTCTATCCCGTCGAGAAGATCGCCCCCGGCATCATCGTCCGCAAATCCGTCTCCCAGCCGGTCTTCACCGGCATCATGGCCATCGACTCGATGATCCCGATCGGCCGCGGCCAGCGCGAGCTCATCATCGGCGACCGCGGCACCGGCAAGACCACGATCTGCATCGACACGATCATCAACCAGGCCCGCATCAACAAGGTCGGCCTCGCCTCGGGCGACAAGAGCTTCCGCCCGATGTATTCCATCTACGTCGCGGTTGGCCAGAAGCAGTCGAACGTCGTCCGCACCATCGCCGCCCTCGAGGCCGCCGGCGCGCTCGAATACACCGTCATCGTCGCCGCCCCCGCCGCCGACAACCCGGCCAACCAATACCTCGCCCCCTTCTCCGGCGCCGCCATCGGCGAGTGGTTCATGGAAAACGGCATGGACGCGCTCATCGTCTACGACGATCTCTCCAAGCACGCCGTCGCCTACCGCCAGATCTCGCTCATCCTGAAGCGCCCCTCCGGCCGCGAGGCGTATCCGGGCGACGTGTTCTACCTCCACTCCCGCCTCCTCGAGCGCGCCGCGCGCCTCGACGGCAAGGGCTCGCTCACCGCGCTGCCCATCATCGAGACCCAGGCCGGCGACGTGTCCGCCTACATCCCGACCAACGTCATCTCGATCACCGACGGCCAGATCTTCCTCGAGACCGATCTCTTCAACCAAGGCATCCGTCCCGCGGTGTCCGTCGGTCTCTCCGTCTCGCGCGTCGGTTCGTCCGCCCAGATCAAGGTCACCAAGCAGGTCGGCGGCAAACTCAAGGGCGAACTCGCCCAGTTCCGCGAACTCGCGGCCTTCGCCCAGTTCGGTTCCGACCTCGACGCCAAGACCAAGGCCCAGCTCGAGCGCGGTGCCCGCATCGTCGAGCTCTTCAAGCAGCCGCAGCTCAACCCCATCTCCATCGAGGTGCAGGCCGCCGTCCTCTGGGCCCTCCAGAAGAGCTACTTCGATTCCATCGAGGTGAAGAACGTCATGGCCGCCGCCAACTCGCTGAAGGAATACCTCGCGAGCCGGAAGGACGCCCTCCTGACCAAGATCCGCAACGAGGCGAAGCTCAGCGACGAGATCGAGGCCGGCCTCAAGGCCGCCGTCGACGAGTGGAAAGCCACCTTCGCCGCGAACTAAAACCAGTAGCGACCATCGAGTAGCGAGTAGCGAGCATCCCAATCCCCCATACGCGCTAACCCCTACTCGCTACTCACTACCCACTACTCGCTACTTCATCCATGGCCTCAACGAGAGACATCCGCCGGCGCATCAAGTCGGTCAAGAACACCCGCCAGATCACCAAGGCGATGGAGCTGGTCGCGGCGTCGAAGATGAAGAAGGCGCAGTCGGTCGCCCTCGCCGGCCGGCCCTACGCCCAGTTGATGGCCGACATGCTCGCCGCCCTCGCGCCGCGCGTCAGCGAGGCCCAGCATCCGCTGCTCGTCCAACGTGAGGTCAAGGTCCGCGGCATTCTCCTCGTCACCACCGACAAGGGCCTCTGCGGCCCGCTCAACGCCAACCTTTTCAAGCTCGTCACCGAGATCAAGACGCCCGCCAAGTATGTGGCCATCGGCCGCAAGGGCACGCAGTTCCTCGCCCGCACCAAGCGCGACGTGCTCGCCGACTTCACCGTCAGCGACCGCGCCGGCTTCAACGAGGTCAAGGCCCCCGTCGAGTTCATGGTGAAGCTCTTCCTCGAGGGCACGATCGACACCGTCGAGGTCATCTACCCGCGCTTCAAGAACACGCTCATCCAGGAGGCCCTCGTCCGCCCCGTCCTCCCGCTCACCACGGTGAAGGACTTCGTCTCGCACCTCCGCGCGGACTACGGCGGCGTCCAGTTCAAGGACGACCGCGACATGCTCTTCGAGCCCGACGCCGACGCCGTGCTCGCCGCGCTGCTGCCGTTCTACGTCAACCGCTACATCTACCAGCTCGTCGTCTCCGCCAAAGCGTCCGAGCAGAGCGCCCGCATGGTCGCGATGAAGACCGCCAAGGACAACGCCACCAAGCTCCTCGGCGACCTCACCCTCGAATACAACAAGGCCCGCCAGGCCGGCATCACGCAGGAAATCCTCGAGATCGCCGCCGCCTCCTTCAGCACCGCATAAAGGCTGAAGAACTGAACGACTGAAAAACTGAAACGGGCCCATGCAAAATCAATGTTCCATCAACACGGAGATCTGCGGAATCGCACGCGCGAGTTTGCGCGCCGGGTCGCCCGTGCTTGCCGGACACTTCCCCAGCGTGACAACGTTGCCCGGGTGTGGGGTGATCAGCTTCTTCGCGCCGGTGGCTCCGTCGGAGCAAATTATCGTGAAGCCCAGCGGGGTCGCTCGCGGGCGGAATATCGTTCGAAGCTGGGCGACTGCCTGCGTGAAACCGATGAGGCGCTCTTCTGGATGGAGCTCCTTGAACTCGAAGATTATTTCAAACCCGCTCTCATCGGCCCGCTCAAGCAGGAAGCCGACGAGCTCATCGCCATTTTCGTCACCCTTCTCAAATAACCGGCTGAACCATTTCAGCCCTTCAGTTCTTCAGTCCTTCAGCCCTTCCTCCCCATGAGCAACATTGGCAAAATCGTCCAGGTCATCGGCGCCGTCGTCGACGTGCAGTTCGCCGAACACTCCATCCCGCCCATCTACCAGGCGCTCACCATCGACTTCACCGCCGCGGGCGTGAAGCAGCACCTGACCCTCGAGATCCAGCAGCATCTCGGCGAGGGCGTGGCCCGCGCCATCGCGATGTCCTCCACCGAGGGCCTCGTGCGCGGCATGGACGTCACCGACACCGGCGCGCCCATCACCGTCCCGGTCGGCGACGGCGTGCTCGGCCGCATCCTCGACGTCACCGGCAGCCCGGTGGACGGCAAGGGCCCGGTCGCCCATGAAAAGCGCTATCCGATCCACCGCCCGGCCCCCGCGCTGGTCGACCAGAACACGAAGTCCGAGATCCTCGAGACCGGCATCAAGGTCATCGACCTCATCTGCCCGTTCATCAAGGGCGGCAAGGCGGGCGCCTTCGGCGGCGCGGGCGTCGGCAAGACCGTCGTCATTCTCGAGCTCATCAACAACATCGCCAAGGCCCACGGCGGCTACTCGGTGTTCGCGGGCGTCGGCGAGCGTTCCCGCGAGGGCAACGATCTTTACCACGAGATGTCCGACGCAGGCGTCATCAACCAGAAGGACCTCAGCAAGTCCAAGGTCGCGCTCGTCTACGGCCAGATGAACGAGCCCCCGGGCGCCCGCATGCGCGTCGCCCTCTCCGCCCTCGCGATGACCGAGTATTTCCGCGACGAGAAGAACCAGGACGTGCTCCTCTTCATCGACAACATCTTCCGCTTCTCGCAGGCCGGTTCCGAGGTGTCCGCGCTCCTCGGCCGCTCGCCGTCGGCCGTCGGCTACCAGCCGACCCTCGCCAACGAGATGGGCCTCCTCCAGGAGCGCATCACCTCGACGAAGAAGGGTTCCATCACCTCCGTGCAGGCCGTCTACGTGCCCGCCGACGATCTCACCGACCCGGCGCCGGCGAACACCTTCGCCCACCTGGACTCCACCATCGTGCTCGAGCGCTCGATCGCCGAACTCGGCATCTATCCCGCCGTCGATCCGCTCGCGTCCGTCTCCAAGGCCCTCCAGCCCGACATCGTCGGCGAGGAGCACTACAAGGTCGCCCGCGAGGTGCAGCGCGTCCTCCAGCGCTACAAGGATCTCCAGGACATCATCGCCATCCTCGGCCTCGACGAGCTTTCCCCCGAGGACAAGCAGACCGTCTACCGCGCCCGCAAGATCCAGCGTCTCCTCTCGCAGCCGTTCGCGGTCGCCGAGGTGTTCACCGGCACGCCGGGCAAATACGTCCCCGTCAAGGAGACCGTCCGCGGTTTCAAGATGATCCTCGACGGCGAGCTCGATCACGTCGCCGAGGGCGACTTCTACATGAAGGGCGGCATCGACGAGGTCATCGCCGCTTCTGCGAAGAAGTAACAAGGACCAAGGACCAAGTAAAGATCCCCGGGGCAAGCCCCGAGGCATTTGACCAAACCACCTCTCCATGTCTTTCACATCCAACGCTACGTGCACGTCCCGCGCGCTGCGACAAAACGCCAGTCGAAGACTGGCGCTACGTAGCGCCGGTCTTCGACCGGCGTCTCTTTCGCTCTCCGTCTCTCCATCCAAGCCGAAGCAAGCTTCGGGGCATTGGACCCATCACGAGTAACAAGACTCCGGCTGCCTTTACTGACACTTGATACTTGTCACTTAATACTTCTCTCCCATGCCACTCACCCTCGAAATCGTCACTCCGGAAGCCAAGGTGTATTCCGACACCATCGACTCCGTCGTCATCCCGACCGTCGAGGGCGAGATCGGCATTCTGCCCGGCCACATCCCGCTGCTCACCCAAGTTGCCTTCGGCGAGCTGCGCGTAACGAAGGGCGGCACCACCCAGTTCCTCGCCGTGAGCGGCGGCTTCGCTCAGGTCGACGACCTGAATGTCCGCGTCCTCGCCGAGCACGCCATCACCGAGGAGAAGATTGACGAGAATGCCGTCGAGGCCGCGATGAAGCGCGCTGAGCAGGAACTTAAGGCCACTAAGGACATGGACCCGCAGCAATACGAGCACCTGCAAAGCATGGTGCGCTACTCCGGCGTCCAGTTGGCGGTCAAGCGGCGCAAGCGCTAGTCGTTCCGGCCCAAGGCAATTAAGATAGTTAGTTGACCCAGCGGATAATACTGATTGTGTCTTGATACTCGGTCTCAGTCACGTGTCCACACCACGCCCCAATCTTCATGCTCTTTGCCAGCTCCCCGCCGGTCTGACCGGTCGTGTGTGTGAGCTGCGGGGCGATGAAAGTTTCTGCCAGCGCGTGCGGGAGATGGGTTTTGGCGAGGCCTCCCTCGTCACCAAGATTTCCGGGACCACCACCAGCCTCTGCCTCGTCAACGGCACCCGCATCGCCCTCAACCACTGCGCCGCCATGAGCATTCTGGTCGAGCGCCTGCCCGCCGGGGCCCGCTGAGCGGGACGAAAGGCCGAAGGAGTGAATGGCTGAAAAGCTGAACCCAACGACTCCTGCCTGTCCCTCCGCGGAGCGCAGCATGACGAGACAGGTTCAGCCCTTCAGTCCTTCAGCTTTTCAGCCCTTCCCGTGAAGCTCCCCGACCACATCACGCTGCCGGCCGGCAAGCGTCCGGCCCACGCCCTCGACCGCACGCCCGTCTACGCGATGGTCGGCAACCCGAACTGCGGCAAGACCACGTTGTTCAACGCCCTCACCGGCCTGCGCCAGAAGGTCGGCAATTATCCGGGCGTCACAGTCGAAAAGAAAATCGGCATCACCTATTCGCAGCACGGCCGCCCCATCCAGCTCATCGACCTCCCCGGCGCCTACTCGCTCGCCGCCCGCTCGCCCGACGAGGCCGTGCTCCGCGACGTGCTCCTCGGCCGCCGCGCGGATACTCCGCAGCCCGACCGCATCATCTGCGTCGTCGACGCGTCCAACCTCGAGCGCAACCTCTACCTCGTCCACCAGCTCCTCGATCTCGGCCGCCCGCTCATCGTCGCCCTGAACATGATGGATATGGCCGTCACCGCCAGCATGAAGATCGACGCCAAGGCGCTCGAACATTCGCTCGGTGTTCCCGTAATCCCCTGCGAAGCCGTCCATGGCCGCGGTCTCGTCGAGCTGAAGCTCGCCATGAGCCGCATCGAGCTGCCGCTCGCGCGGCACCGCTGGGATGTGCCCGCCGCCGTCGCTCCCGCCGTCGCGGAGCTGCAAGCCTCGCTCATCGCCAACGACCAGCGGCCGCCCCTTGTCGCACGCGCTGAGGCCCTGCTGCTGCTCACCGACTTCGACACCGTCCGCGTCGCCGGCTCCAAACCGCTCAGCGCGCGCACCCATGCGATCCTGGACCAGTGGCGGCAGCGCTGGTCCGCGGAAAAGACCGACTGGTCCGGCGTGCTCATCCGCAGCCGATACGACGCGATCGGCCAGCTCTGCACCGGCGTGATCCTGCGCGGGCGCGACCAGGGCCCGTCCACTTCCGACCGCATCGACGCCGTGCTTTGCCACTCCGTCTGGGGCTGGCTGGTGTTCGCCGTCATCATGGGCGTGATGTTCTTCTCCATCTTCTCCCTCGCCGAGCCGCCGATGAACTGGATCGACGAGCACGTCGCCGTCCTCGGCGACTGGGTGAAGGGCGCGATGGCTCCCGGCGACCTGCGCGATCTGATCACCGACGGCATCATCGGCGGGGTGGGGGGCATCGTCATCTTTCTCCCGCAGATTCTGATTCTGTTTTTCTTCGTCGGCCTCTTGGAAAGCACGGGCTACATGGCGCGAGCCGCCTTCATCATGGACCGCCCGATGAGCAAGGTCGGCCTGAACGGCCGCTCGTTCATCCCGCTGCTCGGCTCCTACGCCTGCGCCATTCCCGGCATCATGGCCACGCGCACGATCGAGAACGCCAAGGATCGCCTCGTCACCATTCTGGTCGCGCCGCTGATGAGCTGCTCGGCGCGCCTGCCGGTCTATCTGCTCATGATCGCCACGCTGCTGCCCAGCACCACCGTGCCCACGAGCACCAAGGTCGGCATCATGCTCCTGATGTATGCGCTCGGCACGCTCGGCGTGTTCGGCTTCGCGTGGCTCTTCAAGCGCACGCTCTTCAAGAGTTCGCCGCCGCACATGATCATGGAGCTGCCGGCCTATCAGCCGCCGCGCTTCAAGGAGATCCTGCGCCACATGATCGAGCGTGGCTGGCTCTTCCTGAAAAACGCCGGCACCATCATCCTCGCGATCTCCATCGTGCTCTGGTTCCTCACCACCTACCCGAAGCACCCCGATCCCGCGGCCACCGCCACCGAACAGATCGCCCGGAGTTTCGCCGGCCGCGCCGGCCATCTCCTCGAGCCCGTCATCAAGCCCCTCGGTTTCGACTGGCGGATCGGCATCGGCCTCGTCACCTCCTTCGCCGCCCGCGAGGTTTTTGTCAGCTCCATGGGCGTCATCTTCGGCGTGGAAGGCGCGGACGACGACACCGCCCCGTTGCGCGACGCCCTTCGTTCCGCGCAATGGCCCGATGGCGCGGCCCTCTTCACCCCGCTCGTTTGCATCACGCTGATGGTGTATTACGTTTTCGCCATGCAATGCATGAGCACCGTGGCCGTCGTGAAGCGCGAGACCAACTCCTGGCGCTGGCCGCTCTTCCAGATCGCCTACATGACCGGTTTCGCCTGGCTCATCTGTTTCGTCATCTATCAATCCGGCCGCGCGCTGGGCTATTGAACTGCCCACGAAACACACGAAATGACACTAACCAATCCTCCGTCTCAGCTGGTCCTGTTTTCGTGCCCTTTCGTGTGTTTCGTGGGCTAACCCTCCGGATGTCTTCCTCCCTCCAGACCATTCTCGCCCTCGCCCTCGTCGCCCTCGCCGCGACGCTGCTCGTGCGTTCATGGTTCAAGAAGGGCAAGAATCCCGGCTGCGGCAGCGAAGGTTGCGGAGCCGTCAGCCCCGAGGTGAAGAAGCTCCAGGCCCGGTTGAAGCGCTAAGGCTGCTGGCCGTGTCTGTAGGGCGGGATCGCCGCATCCCGCCTCGAACGTGATATCGTTGTCGCACACAAGCGGGATCAGCGATCTCGCCCTACAACTTGCCGAGAGGGTGAATCTGGTCAGGCTTCCACGCATGCAAGCCACCGTTCTCACCGAGGTCAAAAAGCCACTCGCCGTCGTGTCGGTGCCTGATCTGGCCGCCACCACCGGCCAGGCCATCGTTCAGCTCAAGGCCGCCGCGCTCAACCACCGCGACCTGTGGACCCAACTGGGGCTCTACCCCAACATCAAGCTGCCCATTACCCTCGGTTCGGACGGCGCGGGCATCGTGACTTCCGTCGGCTCGACCGCCGACGCCACGTGGGTGGGACGCGAGGTCATCGTCAACCCGTCGCTCGACTGGGGCGAGGACCCGCGCGCGCAAGGCCCGCGCTTCCGCATCCTCGGTTTGCCGGACAACGGCACCTTCGCCGAACAACTCGCTATTCCCGTCGCCAACCTTGCCCCCAAGCCGGCGCACCTTTCATGGGAGCAGGCCGCCGCCCTGCCGCTGGCCGGACTCACGGCCTGGCGAGCGCTGTTCACCCGTGCCCGGCTCAAAACCGGCGAGCGTGTGCTCGTCACCGGCGTCGGCGGAGGTGCCGCGCTGTTCGCGTTGCAATTCTCCGTGGCTGCCGGCGCCGAGGTCTGGGTCACGTCCGGTTCGCCTGAAAAGATCGGCCGCGCGCAGACTCTTGGCGCCCGCGGCGGCATGAATTATCGCGACGCCAACTGGGCCGCCGCGCTGCAAAAACAGGCCGGCGGCCTGTTCGACGTGATCATCGACAGCGCCGGCGGTCCGGGTTTCGCCAGCCTCATCGAGCTCACGCGTCCGGGTGGACGCATCGTGTTCTTCGGCGCCACGACCGGCAATCCCACCGGACTCGACCTCCGCAAATGCTTCTTCCGCCAGATCAACCTTCTCGGCTCCACGATGGGCTCGCCGGACGATTTCGCCGGCATGACGGAATTCGTCGCGACCCACCGGCTCGTTCCGGTGGTGGACCGGGTGTTTCCGCTCGCCGCGGCCGAAGCCGCGTTGCGTCACATGGAATCCGGCGCCCAGTTCGGCAAAATCGTCCTGTCCGTCTAGCCTTTGATCCACTGCACGAGCTGCTGCACCAGCGCGGTGGCCGCTTCGCCCAAGAAGACGAAATACAGCACCCCGGCGGCGAATATCACGTAGCCGGCGAGGATGAAAAGCCCATCGCGCTCCAACAGCCCGGCGGCCACAAGCATGATCGCCCAGGCGGGAAAACTGTTAGTGAAAGGGATGGGCAGGGGCAGGAGCAGCGCCAGCGACGCCAGCAGCATGAGCACCGCATGCAGCTGCACCAGCAGCGGCGTGTCCGTCAGGTAAGTAAAGCGTGGCCGGAGGAATTTCTCGAAAAAACGGAAAACCTTTTCCGCCACCAGGAACAGCTTGCCGATGAACCCGGCCGGGAGCTCCCTGCGCTGGAGGCTCTTCGGGAGCAGGGGCCGCTGGCCGAGCGAGAGCCGCAGGGCGATCAGGCCGATGGCCAGCCCGAACGGCGTGGACAGGCCGGGCAGGGGAATCGGCGTGATGAACGGCAGCGCCAACAGCAGGACGAGCAGCATGTAGCCCCGGCCGCCCAGCGTGTAGAGGACTTCGCGCAGCGTCACCGCGCGCTCGCCGGAACGCGCCCGCAGGTCCGCCAGTTCCTCGGACAGCTTGCGCGGCTTCGATCCGGCCGTCGAATGGAGCCGAATCTTCATGTGCCGCGCCGGTTGCCGTAGAGTTCGACGTGCAGCCGCGGCGCGTAACGATAACCGCGCACCTTGCACAGTTCGCCGAGCCAGCCGGCCTTGGCCCGCAACGCCTCGACCGTCGTGCCCTCGGGCATGAGCAGCACCTTGGCCCGGGGCACCGGGCGCCCGAGCTGCGCGAGCATGGATTCGATCTCGTTCACGTCTTCCACTTGAGACACGACAAACTTCAACTGGTAACCGCCTTGGTCGAGCCACGCCTTCACCACTTCCGGCTGCCAGCGCAACGCCTCGTGTTTTTTCCGCCACGCCTCGTCCAACCGCGCATCCGGCGCGGAGTTCTTCAGCTTGGGACTGAGTGAGGCGAGATCGCAGGCAATGCCCTCGGGCGCGATCGTCGCGGCGGTCTCGATCGTGATATGATAGCCGGATTTCCTCAGTCCCGCGGCCAGCTCACGGATCCCCGGGGCGATCATCGGCTCGCCGCCGGTCAGCACCACGTGCCGCGCGGGGAATCGCCGCACCTCGGCCATGATTTCGTCCACCCGCAACGGGTCGCCCTCGGGCGCCCACGAGGCGTAGGGCGTGTCGCACCAGTTGCAGCGCAAATTGCACCCGCTCGTCCGCACAAAGACCGACGGCACCCCGGCCAGCTCACCCTCGCCCTGCAGCGAATGGAAGATCTCGGAAATCAGCATGCTCAATGGATATAGACCCTATAGGTCGTATAAGACCTATGCTTTCGCCCTCCCCGGTAAAGGAGGCGTGCTTTCATACACCGTGGGATCCTTCACACCCGCCGCCAAAAATGCCTCGCGGCGCTCGACGCAGGTGCCGCACTTGCCGCAATGGATCGCGCCGCCTTTGTAGCACGACCAGGTTTTCGAAAAATCCACCCCGAGCCGGGCGCCCTCCGCCGCGATCTGCCCCTTCGTCATCGCAATAAACGGCCGCAACAGCTGCACGCCCGCGTAGGTGCCGAACCGCATGGCATCACCCATCGCCGCCATGAAATCCTCCCGGCAGTCCGGGTAGATCGTGTGGTCGCCCGTGTGCGCGGCGATGACCACCGCCTCCGCCTCCACGCTCTCGGCCAGCCCCGCGGCCGCCGCCAGCATGATGCCGTTACGAAAAGGCACGACCGTGCGCTGCATGTTCGCATCGGCATAATGGCCTTCGGGGATCTCTCCGCCGGTCTTGAGCAGGTCGGAGGCGAACAATTTGCCGATGAAATCCAGCGGGATGACCTGGTGCGGCACCCCGACGAGCTTCGCCTGCGCCGCGGCCTGCGGGACCTCGCGGTGGTTGTGCTTGGCACCGTAGTCGAAGCTCAACGCCATGCGCACGTCGTGTCGCCACCGCGCCCAATGGAGCGCGGTCACCGAATCCATCCCCCCGGAGCAGAGCACGACAACCTTCATGGCTGAAGCATTGGCCACAAAACGCGCAAAATGCACAGAAAAATCCCGCCCAATCTCTGGAGCCGCAGCGACCTCGCTGCGGAACGCCTCGTGGTCGGGGTCGCCCGCGCTCCAGTAAGTCTGGTCTTTGCTCTTTTTGCGCCTTTTGTGCCTTTTGTGGCCAAACCTCTTGTCATCGCCCACCGGGGCGCCTCCGCCGAAAAACCGGAGAACACCCTTGCCGCCTTCCGCCGGGCTCTGGCCCTTGGGGTGGACGGCATCGAACTCGACGTGCAGCTCACCCGCGACGGTGTTCCGGTCGTGTTTCATGATGCCTCCTTGCGCCGGCTGACCGGCGTTCCGGGCCGGCTCGCGGCCCGGACCTGGCGCGACTTGAAGAAACTCCGCGTGCACGGCACCGAGCCCATCCCGCGGCTGGTTGACGTGCTGGCCTTGGTTCACGGCCGGGCCGTGGTGCAGATCGAATTGAAGCGTGGCGCCAAGGTCGCACCCGTCGTCCGCGCGATCCGCCGCGCCAAGGCGAAGGAGTGGGTGATTCTGGCGTCCTTTGAACTCGCCTTGGTCCGGCAGGCCCGGCGGCTGGCTCCGGATATCCCCCGCATGATCATCGCGGAAGGCCGTAACCTGAAAAAACTCCTTGCCGACATGACCGCGCTCGGCGCCGTCGGGCTCAGCCTGGATCACCGCACGCTGCGCAACCGCTCGGTGGTCGGGCAAATCCACCGCCATGGGGGCACGGTCTGGTGCTGGACGATCAACACGGCCCCCGCGATGCGCCGGCTCGCCGCGCAGGGCGTGGACGCGATTCTCAGCGACAATCCGGCCTTGCTGCGGCGGACGGTTTAGTTTCGCATTTTGTCCCCAGTTCGTCCGTGGGCGGACATTTGTTAATGATCATTCTTCACGATTCCCGATGTGCTGAATACGGCTCCTCCATGCGGCCGGAACAGCCGGCCCGCGTGCTCCGCAGCGCGGCGCACCTGCGGTCCGCGCATCCGGGATGGGAATGGCGCCCGCCCGGCGACGTGACGGATTCCGCCCTGCTCGCCGCGCACACACCGGAACTCGTCAAGCGCATCGCCGTGGCGCCGGACATCGACGACGACACACCCCATTTCCCCGGCATCGAGATGCACGCCCGCCGCGCCGTCGGCGCCGCGTTGTCCGCCGCGGAGCAGGCGCTCGCCGGCCAGAGAGCCTTCGCCCTCATGCGCCCGCCGGGGCACCATTGCACGCGCCGCCAGGCGATGGGTTTCTGTTATCTCAACCAGATCGCCATCACCGCTCTGCACCATGCCGCCGCCGGTCGCCGGGTGGCCGTGTGGGATTTCGACGCCCACCACGGCAACGGCACCGAGGACATCCTGCAGGGCCGGCCCAATCTCCTGTTCGCGTCCGTCCACCAATATCCCGGCTACCCCGGCACCGGCACGGCTTCGGCCGGCAACTGCCATAACTATCCGGTCGCCCCGCGCACGCCGCAGGCCGAGCACATGGCCGAGCTGGCCCGTTCGTGGGAGGTGGTCATGGCTTTCAAACCCGACCTCGTGCTCGTGTCCGCCGGTTTCGACGCGTATGCGCGCGACCCGATCACCGCCATGACGCTGGAGCGGGAGGACTTCGCCGAACTCGGCCGCTGGCTGCGCCAAAGCGGACTGCCCGCGGCCGGCATTCTCGAAGGTGGCTACAGTTCCGATCTGCCGGAGCTGATTGACGCCTTCCTCTCCGCTTGGGAGAACTGACCCTTCTGAATTTGAATACCGGGCCTCATTACCAACTCATCAATCAGCCGGACCAGCTGGCGCCGCTCTACGCCGCCCTGGACCGCTGCACCGAAATCGCCCTCGATACCGAGGCCGACAATCTCTTCCGCTACAAGACGCAGGTCTGCCTGCTCCAGATCCTCGCGGCCGACGAGATCTACCTCGTCGACCTGCTCGCCGGCCTGCCGCTCGGCGAACTCTGGCCCCGCCTCGCCGCCAAGCCGCTCATCATGCACGGCAGCGACTACGACCTGCGCCTCCTCTGGGAACTCTGCCGCTTCCAACCGCTCGGCATCTTCGACACGATGTTCGCCGCCCAGCTGCTGAACATCCCGCGCTTTGGTCTCGCCGCGCTGCTCGAGCAGCATTTCGGCGTGCAGCTCGACAAGGACCACCAGAAGGCCAACTGGTCCCAGCGCCCGCTCGAACGCGGCATGCTCGATTACGCCGCGCTGGACGTTCATTACCTGCCGGACCTGCGCGACCAGCTCCGGGAGCAACTCGTGCGCCTCGGCCGGCTCGAGTGGATGGAGCAGAAATGCCGCTGGCAGATCGAGGTCGCCCGCGATGGCTTCGCCCCGTCCGACGAGAACGACTGGCGCATCGGCGGCGCCGAGAAACTCACCGGCCGCGGCCTCGCCGTCCTGCACGCCCTCTGGCACTGGCGCGAAAGCTGGGCCGAGAAGCTCAACACGCCCCCCTTCAAGGTCACCGGCAACGAGCTGCTCCTCCGCCTCTCCCGCGCCGCCGGCGACGGCGCTCCTCCCGAAGAACTGTTGCGCGTCAACCTCGGCCGCCGGCAGGACCGGCTCTTCCCCTCGCTCGCCGAGGCGGTGCGCCAGGGCTACGCCACCGATCCGCAGTCGCTGCCCCGCCGGGAGCGCCGCCGCGATTACGCCCCGATGCGCCCCGAGGAACTCGCGCGCCAAGACCGCATCAAGGCCGACCGCGACCGCCTCGCCCGCGAGCTTAACCTCGACCCGACACTCATCGCCACCCGCTCGCAGCTGGTGCTGATCGCCCGCGATCCGGCGTCCATCGACACCGTGTTGCTCCCCTGGCAGGCGCAACTGCTCAAGTCCGCCCCGGCCTGGCAAAACTGAATGGGGGAGGGGCTTCATGCCCCGACAAACCCGTGAGCGAATCCTTCAACATCGCCCGCCACCTGCCGCTGATGGCGGCGCGCCAGCCGGATCATGCCGCCGTGAAAATCCCCCGCGGCCGGACCGCCGCAGGCGACATCGATTATCTGACCCTTTCCTTCGCCGAACTCGACGCCGAGGTGGATGCCTGGGTGGCCCGGCTCAAATCCCGCGGCGTCAATCCGGGTGACCGCGTGCTCATGATGGTCCGACAAGGCCTGCCTCTCATCGCCGCGGCCTTCGCGCTCTTCAAGCTCGGCGCCGTGCCCGTGATCATCGACCCCGGCATGGGCCGGAAAAGCTTCCTCGCCTGCGTCGCCCGCTCGCGCCCCCGCGTGCTCCTCGGCATTCCGGTTGCGCAAGTCATGAGCCATGTCTTCCGGTCCGCCTTCCAGTCGGTCGAAATCCGTGTCTGGGTGTCCGGCCGAAGCACCAGCCGGCTGGCTGGTGCTTCTCAAAGCTCAAATTTTTTGCCGGACGACGGTCCGGACAAACACCGGGCTGGCAGCAGCCGGCAACGGGGGAAATCTCAAATGGTCGCGAGCTCCGCGAGCGACCTGGCGGCCGTGTTGTTCACCTCCGGTTCCACCGGCGCCCCCAAGGGCGTGTGCTACGAACACGGCATGTTCGACGCCCAGGTGCGCCTCGTGCGCGACACCTACAACATCGCCCCCGGCGAGGTGGACCTGCCGATGCTGCCCATCTTCGCCCTGTTCAACCCCGCGCTGGGGATGACGGCCGTGGTGCCGGAACTCGACCCGCGCCGACCGGCCACGGTCGATCCGGAGAAAATCGTCCGCGCCATCCGGCAGGAGCAGGTCACCAACTCCTTCGGTTCCCCGACCCTCTGGCGGAAGATCGCGAAATATTGCCTGGCCAACAATATCACGCTGCCCTCGCTGCGCCGCGTCCTCATGGCCGGCGCCCCCGTGCCGCCTGCGCTGTTCGCCGACCTGCAAAAAATCCTGCCCAACGGCACCGCGCACAGCCCTTACGGCGCCACGGAGTCCCTGCCCATTGCCAGCATCAGCGCCCGCGAGGTGTTGGGTGAAACCGCGGCCCTGACCGCCACCGGCCACGGCACCTGCGTCGGTCGGCCGGCAAAGGATATCGAAATCAAGATCATCGCGATCACCGACTCATCTATCGCTACGCTCGCTGACGCGAAAGAACTCCCCGTTGGCGAGATCGGTGAGATCATCGTCTGCGGTCCGGTGGTGACCAAGACCTACGACCAGCTCCCGGAAGCCACAGCCGCTGCAAAAATCACCGCAGCGAAGGATCAAGGTCCAAGTAACAAGTATCAAACAACAGGGTCCGCGCAGGCCCTTGATACTTGTCACTTGCCACTTCCCACTTCCGCGCCGTCCGGCGCGGTCTGGCATCGCCTCGGCGACCTCGGCTACCTCGACTCCCAAGGCCGCCTCTGGTTCTGCGGCCGCAAGGCCGAGCGGGTGGAGACGCACGACGGTCCGCTCTACACCGAGCAGGTCGAGCCGATTTTCAACGCCCACCCCAAGGTCGCGCGTTCCGCGCTGATCGGCACCGGTCACGACGGCCACCGACCGGCCATCGTCATCGAGCCCGTGTCGCGGGAAGTGGTCGCCACGCCCTCGCTCCGTCGCAAGCTCGTGCGCGAACTGCGGGTGCTGGGCGCCGCCCATCCGCATACCGACCGGATCCGGCTGACCTACCTGCATCCCCACTTTCCCGTCGACGTCCGGCACAACGCCAAGATTCACCGCCTGGCCCTCGCCGCCTGGGCCGTCGGCAAACACGGCTATGAGTCGGACAAACGCGAGGTCCCCTCATCCGCCCTGAAGCGATGAGCGACCCCGTCTTCATCACCGGCGCCAGCGGCTTCATCGGCGGCAAGATCGCCGAACGCCTGCTCGGCGAAGGCCGGAAGGTGAAGGTGCTCGCCCGCCGTCCGCTGCCCGACCTGGAGAAACTCGGCGCCGTGATCATCCCCGGCGATCTGGAAAACCCCGCCGCGCTGCGGCAAGGGTGCGAGGGCGTGACCACGGTCTTTCACGTCGCCGGACGCGTCGGCGTCTGGGGTCCCGCGGCCGACTTTTTCAACATCAACGTCGGAGGCACGCGCAATGTGATCGCCGCCTGCCGGGCCGCCGGCGTGCGCCGGCTGGTCTACACCAGCTCGCCCAGCGTGGTCTACAACGGCGGCGACCTGGCCGGGGTGGACGAGTCCGCCCCGCTCTGCACCGCGGCCCCCTGCGCCTACCCGACGAGCAAGGCCGCCGCCGAACGGCTCGTGACCGCGGCAAACTCTCCCGAACTCGCGACCATCTCGCTGCGCCCGCACCTCGTCTGGGGCCCCGGCGACAAGAACGTCGTGCCCCGCGTGCTCGCCCTGGCGAAAAAAGGCCGGCTCAAGATCATCGGCGCCGGCCGCAACAAAGTGGACGTCACCCACATCACCAACGTCGTCGACGCCCACCTCCTCGCCGAACAGGCCATCCGCCCTTGTAACCTATTAGGTTACAAGAGCGGATCAGGCGAAGACGCGTCTCCGATGCCGGCCGCCGCCGGCCGGACCTACTTCATCACCAACGGCGAGCCGGTCGTCCTCTGGGACTGGATCAACCAGCTTCTGCGCGGCGTGGGGTCACCGGAAATAACCAAGCATGTTTCCCTGGGCGCCGCCTACGCCGCCGGCAGTGTGCTCGAGGCGCTCTGGCGCATGCTGCCGATGAAAGGCGAGCCGCCGATGACGCGCTTCGTCGCCAAGGAAATGGCCACCGACCACTGGTTCGACATCTCCGCCGCCCGCCGCGACCTCGGCTACAACCCGCGCATCACGATGTCCGCCGGCACCGCGGAGCTGATCGAGCACTACAAGGCCGGAAACTAATACCGGTAGGAGCGGTTGGATTCGTGCGAAAGAAAACCGAACCGTTTTCACCACAGAGGCACAAAGACACGGAGAAAGACCATCGGATGGCATCTGGGATCGCCCTTTGTGCCTCGGTGTCTTTGTGGTTCATATCTCTGCCTGCTGCGATCCGACCAACGCCGCCTTCCCTGCTGGTTCTGCCCCTATCAACCGGCGATTAGCCGGTCTCCGAAACCCATTGGCGGAGACGCTCTGTCGGAGCCGGACCTTGAAGGATTCATCGTTGATGAATCCCATTCGTGGTAAAACCAAACTCAGGGGTTTGGTGGGCGGGACGTAAGGCTACTCCTACAGATCGTATTCCTTTTGTGCTTTCTGTGCTTTCTGTGGCCAATCCACTTTCACCCGTTCCTCTGCCGGACCGCCTCGAAGAGCGTTATGATCGTCGCCATGGCGACGTTGAGGGAGTCGGCCTGGCCGGCCATCGGGATCCGCACGAGGAGATTGCTTTCCTTGAGCCAGAAGTCGCTCAGGCCGTATTGCTCGCTGCCCATGACGATCGCCAGCGGGCCGCGCAGATCGACCTTGGTATAAACATTGGGCGTGTCGGGTGTCGTTGCGGCGATCCGGATGCCTTTCTCCACCAAAAAGGCATGCACCGAGGCGCTGTCGGCTACGACCACCGGCACAGAAAACAAAACACCGGTCGAGGCGCGCACGACGTTCGGATTGAAAATATCCGTCACCGGATCGCACACGATCACGGCATCGCAGCCGGCCGCATCGGCGCTGCGCAAGATCGTGCCGAGGTTGCCGGGTTTTTCGATCGCCTCGACGACGAGCAGGAAGGGGTGGGGACTCAGCTTGAGATCGGCAAGGGCGTGCTTCCACTGCGGCGCCACGGCCAGGAGTCCGTCGGGGCGCTCCCGGTAGGCGACCTTGGCGAAGGCGTCCTTGGACAATTCGAACAATTGGGCCCCGGCCTGTTGGGCCTGTTCGATCAGCGCCGGCTCGTTCTCGCCTAAAAACCAGTCGGGGCAGAAATAGAGTTCATTCAGGCGGACCGACTTCTCCAGCGCCCGGCGCACCTCGCGGTAGCCCTCGATGAAGAACACCCCCGCCTCGTCGCGCGCCCGGCGCTCGCGCAGCCGCACGAGGGTCTTCACGCGGGGATTCTGGAGGCTGGTGATCTTCTCGGGCAGGGACATTGCCCACGAAACACACTAAAAAGCACGAAAGAGCCAAACCAAACTTCTTAAAACCCCACCGGCAGGTCTCCCGCGAATGACGCTAATTGACGCGGATCCGGGAGGCGGGGTGAATCCACTCCCCCAAATTTTTGGTATTCGCGTCAATTCGCGCCATTCGCGGGCCTTTGCTTTGTTCAGCCGCATTGAGCTTTGGGCTTCTGCTTGGCTGTTTTCGTGTGTTTCGTGTGTTTCGTGGGCAAAAAGAAATTCAACGACCTTCCCTTTCCCTACCGCACCGAGATCGAGCTGGAGATTTCCACGCTGACCAACCTCGGCGTAGGCCTCGGCCGCGTGCCGCTGCCCTCCACTTCTCCCTCACTCACTCTCACTTCTCCCTCAACCCAGCCCGCCACGGGCTGGGTTGTCATGGTCCCCTTTACCCTCCCGGGCGAAAAGGTGCGGGCACGCGTCTACCGCAACCACAAGAATTATTCCGAGGCCGACTTGCTGTCCGTGCTGACGCCCTCGCCGCACCGCATCGACCCGCAATGCCCGCTCTTCGGCCGCTGTGGCGGCTGCCAATACCAGCACCTGACCTATGCCGAACAGTTGAAGTGGAAGCGCCAGCAGGTGGAGGAACTGTTGAAATACATGGCCGGGGTGGAATTCACCGTGAACCCGGTCATCGGCTCGCCCCGCGAGTCCGGTTACCGCTCGAAGATCACCCCACATTTCCAGGCGTGGAGCAAATCCCGCGCGATCGGCGAGCCCGCCGCCATCGGCTTTCTCAAACAAGGCTCGCGCTTCGAGATCGTCGATGTGCCGCAGTGCCCCATCGCCACCCCGGAGATCAACACCAAGCTCACGGAGGTCCGGGCGAAGACCCAAGCGCGGATCGCCGCCGGGGAATACAAGCGCGACGCCACCCTGCTGCTGCGCCACGCGCAGGAGGGCGTCATCACCGACTACGATGCGATCATAACGGAATCGATCCCACAATCTGGAGCACGGCCGACCCCGGCCGCAAATGATTCGGCGGCGGGGTCGCCGCCGCTCCAACTCAGATTCCTCGCCCGCGATTTTTTCCAGAACAACCCGTTCATTTTGCCCGCCTTCACCGGCTATGTCCGCGAGCAGGCCGCCGGCAGCGGGGCGAAGTCCCTGGTCGACGCCTACTGCGGCAGCGGCCTGTTCGCCCTGAGCTGCGCGCCCGCGTTCACGCAGGTCGCCGGGGTGGAGCTGAGTGCTACTTCGGTAAAATTCGCCACGGAAAACGCCACCGCCAACGGCATCGTCAACGCGACCTTCCTTGCCGCCGATGCCGCGCAGATCTTCGCCGGGCTCAAGTTCCCGCCGGCCGACACGGCCGTGGTCATCGATCCGCCCCGCAAGGGCTGCGACGAGGCCTTTCTCCGACAGCTCTTTGCGTTTGGTCCGCGGGCCGTCGTGTATGTATCCTGCGACCCGGCGACGCAGATGCGCGACCTCAAGGGCTTCCTCGCCGCCGGCTATAAGCTCGCCGCCGTGCAGCCGTTCGACCTGTTCCCGCAGACGCGTCACCTCGAATGCGTCATCACGCTGCGGCGGTAAGAAACCTCGGGGCCGGCAGGGGAAGAGATTGGCGGATTTCTGTAGGTCGGGGTTTATCCCCGACAGGCGGAGGTCGAATGCCGGGCATAAAGCCCGACCTACTCCAAACTGACCTTCTGCCATTTCAATCCTGGGGTAGCTTTTAAATTTTTTGGGAGTATACTGTCGGCATGAAAGGGACCGCCCTTCCGGTTAGCCCCGCCAATTTCGACCCCCTTGCGCTGCAGGCTGCTGGGTGGCTTCGCCGCGCAATTAACAACGCATCTATGCGCTAAGACCCCAACCGCCCTGTGCGGCTGTCGGCCCATAAAGACAAGGCACCGGAAAGCCGGTGCCTTTCTTATTGTTCACGAGACGCTTGACGTTCGCATAACAGCCTGACGGGTAGGGCGCACCGGCCCGGTGCGCCGCGGCGGAGCGGGCCGCTCCGCCCTACCATCTGCATCGTGCCGTCAGTCTATTACGCGAAACTAAATAGGTGAGGTAACTCCACCGTTGCCACCCGCCCGCTGGCGGCTCCCAGTCTTTGTTTTCCCATGTTGCGCCACCTGATCAATCCCGGCCTCGAGCTGCGGCAGCTCCAGCCGGCGGATGCCGCCGCGCTGTTCGCGCTTGTCGACGCGCACCGGACGAAACTGCGCGAATGGCTGCCGTGGGTGGACGCCACGGTCAAACTCGCAGACTCGGAAAAATACATCGCGGACACCCTCAAGGATTTCGCCGCCACCCGCGCCTACGTCTGCGGTATCTGGTCCAACGGCCGGCTGGTGGGAGTGATCGGGCAGAACCGCATTGATTGGGCTCATCGGATCGCCTTCCCGTTCTACTGGCTCGCCCCGGACAGCGAGGGTCGCGGCATCATGACCCAATGTTTCCGCGCCGTGATCGAGGATTCCTTCGTGCAATTGAAGGCGAAACAAATCGTCATCGCCGTCGCGACCGGCAATATCCGCGCGCAACGCCTGCCCGCGAAGCTCGGCTTCAAGCAGGTGAGCACCTTGAAAAAAGCCGAGTGGCTCTACGACCACCATGTGGACCATTACATCTACAGTTTGGCGGCGCCGGGTTGAAAGTGGCATCGGCTTCCAGCCGATGAAGACCTGCGGCTGGAAGCCGCAGCCACGGCGCCAGACCAGTGCCAACGAGGTTGATTGCGGAGACAGATTGCCTACTTCGCCTCCGGCGCGTCGAAGGACGGCTTATCGATCGCCGGCTTGCCGCCGATGTAACGCGAGAGCCAGCTCTGCATTTCCCAGTGCCAGTAGATCGCGTTCTGCGGCGTGAGCACCCAGTGGTTCTCGTTGGGAAAGATGACGAGCCGCGACGGCACGTTCATCGCCTGGTAGATGGCGTAGAGCGCCGTGCCGTTCACGTAGGGCACGCGGTAATCGAGTTCGCCGTGAATGATCAGCATCGGCGTCTTGAAATTCTTCGCGTAGGTCACCGGGTTGTTTTTCTGCATGCCCTCCGGATTGCTCCACGGCGTGCCACCGAGGACCTGGGAGAAACCATACTGCGTCACGTCGGCGCCGTATTGCGTGATGAAATCGTTCACGCCGGCGTGATTGATGAGTGCGGCGAAGCGATCCGTGTGGCCCGCCACCCACGCCGCCATGTAGCCGCCGTAGCTGCCGCCGGCCGCGGCGAGCCGCTTCGGATCGATGTTGGGGAAGCGCTGCAACAGATGGTCGGTGGCCTTCAGAATATCCTCGAGGGGCTTGTCGCCCCACTCGTTGAGGATGCTCTGGCAATATTTTTCCCCGAAGCCGGTCGAGCCGTGGCGGTTGACCCAGGTCGTGATGTAACCGGGGGAGGCGAAGACGTGGATGTTCCAGCGGTAGCTCCAGCTGTCGCTGATCATCGTGTGCGGGCCGCCGTGCATGAGCTGCAGGAGCGGGTAGGTTTTCTTCGGGTCGTAGCCCGGGGGCAGGACGAGCCAGCCCTGCACCTTGTCGCCGGCGGCGCCGTCGAACCAGTAGCTCTCGACCTTGCCGAGATCGAGCTGGGCGACGAGTTCGTCGTTGAAATGCGTCAGCTGCCGGACCGCCCCGGTCGCAGGATCGAGCGCAAAGAGTTCGTTCGGCCGGTTGGCGGTGTCGTTGAGGAAGACGAGAGTGTCGCCGGCCAGGGTGACGCTGGAGGACGAGCCTTGTTTATAGACCGCCGTCAACCCGGTGCCGTCGGCGGCGAGCTTGAAGACGGGCACGACGCCCTTGTCTTCGGCGGAAAACCACATCGTCCGTCCGTCGGTGGAAAACTCCACGCCGCCGATCGCGTAGTCGAGGGCCTCCGTGAGCGGGGTGTTCCGGTCCGCCGTCAGGTCGTGCCGCCAGAGTTTGCCGAACTCGCCGTTGTAGTAGGGCGTCTCCTGCCGGGTGAAGACGAGCGCCTTGCCGTCGGGGGTGAACTTGGGACCGTCGTCGTCGCCCTTGTTCTCTAAAGTCACGTTCTTCATCACCCCCGAGCCGTCGGTCGGGATCAGGTAGATGTCATTGTTCAGAAAGCCGGCATAGGGCGGCGGCGTGGTGTTGATCGTCAACGCCACCTGTTTGCCGTCCGGGGAAAGATCGTAGTTCACGTCGCCGCTGTTCTGGAACAACCGGGTCCACTTTGGCGTGAGGTCCTTGAACTCCTTTGTCGCCAGGTCCACGAGCACGAGCCGGCTGGCGAGCCGGTCGGTGATCCAGTGGTCGAAGTAGCGGTATTGGCGGTCCTCGCTGACCTTGGCCGTCATCTTGGAATCCTTGCGGCGCTTGATCTCCTTCTTCATGGCCGCGAGGTCGTCCTTGGTCAGGTTGCCGGCCAGCTCGGGAATAACGCTGGTGGCAACGATGATCCCTTTGCTGTCAGGCATCCATTTCGGCCCCGAGACGGAGTAGGGCAGCTCGAGGATCTTTTCCGCTTCGCCGCCATCCATGCGCATGACATAGAGCGAGGCGGTCTCGTCGTCGCCCCGCTTGGAGACAAACGCGAGCCGGCTGCCGTCGGGACTCCACGCCGGGGAGTTGTCGGAAGCCTGCGCCGTGGTCACCCGTCGCGGCGTGCCGCCGGCCACGTCGACCACCCAGAGGTTGGTCGTGCTCTTGTTTTTCTCGACGGACCATTCCTGGACGGTGAACACGGCGGTTTTGCCGTCGGGGGAAAGCGCGGGGGCGCCCAGCCGTTTCATAGCCCAGAGATCCTGCGGGGTGATGGGTCGCTTGTCCGCGCCGAACAGGGTGACGGACAGCGCCAGCGAGAGGAGGAACGCAACGACGCGGGGGATTTTCATAGGCGGCGAACATTGGCCCGCGCGCGGCGCGAGTCAAAGGCGGAGCGGTGAATTGCTGTGGCACCGGCTTCCAGCCGGTGAAGACCTGCGGCTGGAAGCCGCAGCCACGCTGCACTGAAAACAAGTCCCGATTGTTCCTATCTGTGTCCTTCCGTGAAATCCGCGGTCAAACCCCCTCACCGGTGCTCGATCCACTCCGGGGCGGAGTATTGTTCGATCAGGCCTGAAACCTCGTCCTCGTTCAGGTCGGGCCAAGGGGTTTCGGCGGCCCCGCCTCCGATCACCACGCCCAGCGCGGCGGCAAACCGGGTCTGAAAATCGTCCCAGTCCACCGTTCCGACAGAGGCTTTCTCGATCGAGCCTTGGAAAAGCAACCCGTGCTTGTTCCGCTTTTGCGCGGCGCCGGCGATTTTTGCGCCGGTGCGGGTGTTGATCACATCGTAGAGTTCGGCGCGCTTGAAACAGATGCCCGGCCCCGTCTCGCACGGATCGCACTCGGTCTTGACCGCGGCCGGCTGGCCGGTCGCCGCCAGGGCGGACGCGAGGCATTCATGCACCCGGCGATACGACTGCACGGCGCGCTCATCGTAGAGCGGATGACCGCGGGGCAGGACCAGCGCATAAGTCCAGTCGTTGCGATGATCCACGATGCCGCCGCCGGTGGGCCGGCGGCAGAGGTCGAAAGTCTCGCCGGGCGGCAGGTTCGCGCGGACGAACTCGATCTTCTGGCTGTAGCCGAAAGTAAACGCCGGTCCGCGCCACTCGTAATGCCGGAAGCGTGGCGCCGCCGCATCCGGGTAGCGCTGGAGCAGCAGGAAATCGAGCGCCATGTTCTCGGCGGCGCCGGCGGTGCGGATCGGCAGAAGGTGCAGTTTCATCGGTCGGGAAAGTGGTCGGCGCCTCGTCCGTCGCCAACGGCCCGGCATGTGCCGCCACCTTGCGGCAGCCGTAATGATGCCGTTGGAAGCTGTAGGGCGGGGTCGCCTGACCCCGCCTCACCCGCGCAGACAGGCGGGATCAGCGATCCCGCCCTACAATCTTCTGGTCTCGACCGTTTCATTCGAGAATCGGGTTCAACGGCATTGCTCCGCCTCAGCGTCCCGCGGCATCGAGCAGGGTGCGCACCGTGCGCAGCAGCGTGCTCAACGCAAAAGGCTTGGGCAGATGCGCCAGCGATGCCGGCGGAAAATCCGGCAGCAGCCGGGCCGGGGGTTCCGCGGAGGTGACCACCAACCGCAGCCGGCTGTTGGCCTCACGCATGGCTTTCACCAGCGCCACGCCGGCCCGCGAGTTGCAATGGGTGATGACCAGCTGTGGCGGACGCGGACCGGTGGTCGCCATCTTTGCGGCGTCCTCCGGTGTGGCGACTTCGGCCACCTGGTAGCCGTCGGTGGCGAGGATGCCGGCGATCATCTTGCGCAACACGTCGTCCGGTTCGACGATCAACAGCGACTCCGTCCCGCGCGTCGTGGGCAGGGCGCCGAGCTTGGTCGTCGCGGTTTCCTCCGGCTCCGGCGTCTCGGGCATGAAAACCTCGAAGGTCGTGCCCTGGCCCGGCGCGCTTTCCACCGAGATGTGGCCGTCGTGCTGCCGGATGATGTTGAGCACCGTCGCCAGACCGAGGCCGGTGCCCTGCGGCTTCGTGGTGTAGAACGGCTCGAAGATGCTGTCGCGCACGGCCGGTTCCATGCCGGGTCCGGTGTCGGAGACCCGCATGACGGCGTAGAGCCCCTGGTCCCGGCCGGCGGGGCGGCCGTCCGCGCCGGCAACCGCCTTGGATGCGAGCGGGCGCAGTCGCTCCTCGGCGGACGCCATCTGGTGGTTGTAGGTGCGGATGCAGAGCTTGCCGCCGTGCGGCATGGCGTCGCGGGCGTTGAAGCACAGGTTGAGGAGGACCTGCTGGAAATGCGTGGGGTCCATGCGGGCGTTGCTGAGGTCGGAGGCGAGCCGGAACTCCACCTGGATCTCGTCGCCCGCGATGCGGCGGAGGATCTCCGCGATCTCGCGAATGAGGGTGTTGAAGTTGATGACCTTGATCTCCGTCTCCTGCCGGCGGCTGAACTCGAGGATCTGCCGGGCGATGGCCGAGGCCTTGAGCCCGGCGCGGTGGATTTCCTGGAGATCGCGCTGGGCCGAGGGCACGCCGGCGATCTTGGCGGTCATGATCTCGCAATAGCCGTTGATGACCGAGAGCAGGTTGTTGAAGTCGTGCGCCACGCCGCTGGCCAGCAGGCCGACGGTGTCGAGTTTTTGCGAGTGCAGCAGCGCCTCCTGCAGGCGCTTGGCCTCGGAGGTGTCGCGATAGGTCGCAAAGAGAAAACCGGTGGGGCGCCCCAGCTCCAAAATGGGATTGAAGCTCCAGGAGGCGTGGAATTCGCGGCCGTCCTTGCGGTAGAGCCAGCCTTCGCCCTGCACCAGGCGGGCGGCCGCGGCGCTTTTGGCCCCGCCCAAGGCCAGCAGGGCCGTGCGCGCGCCGTGAAGGATCCGGGTGTTCTGGCCCGTCAGGCTGTCGACGGAGTGCCCGGTGAGCTCCGCGAATTTTTCGTTGGCCAGCACGATCTCCACGCCTCCGCCCTGCCACTGGTCGGTGGTGATCAGCGCCGGTTCCGCGAGGACCGCAAGGGTGCCGGAAACCGCCGCGAGGGCGTCCGGCATCCGGGCCGGCGGGGTCTTGGTCGGGCGCGTCATGGTCAGGGGGCGAGCCGTTCGACCACCCAATCTCCGCCGGTCTCGCGGCGATAGCGCAGACGATCATGCAACCGGCTGCGGCGGCCTTGCCAGAATTCCACCGTCTCCGGCGTCAGCCGGAAACCGCCCCAATTGGGCGGCAACGGCACCTCGCGACCCTCGTATTTCTTTTCCACGACGCGGTAGCTTTCCTCGATGACGGCCCGGCCGGCGATCGCCGTGCTCTGCGGCGAGGCCCAGGCGGCGAGCTGGCTCGCCCGCGGCCGGCTGTGGAAATACGCCTCGGACTCCTCGCGGGTCACCCGCGTCACCGGACCCTCGGCGATGATCTGCCGCTCCATCGCCACCCACGGGAAAAGCAGCACCGCCTGCGGGCGGGCATCGAGTTCGCGGCCCTTGCGGCTCTCGTAGTTGGTGTAGAAGACAAAGCCGCGGCCATCGCAGCCCTTGAGCAGGACGGTGCGCGCCGAGGGGCGGCCGTCGCGGCCGGTCGTGGCCAGCGTCATGGCGTTGGGCTCGGTGACCTTGGCGGCTTCGGCCTCCTGAAACCACTGCTCGAACTGACGGAACGGATTCTTCGCGAGGTCTTTTTCAAGCAACCCCGCCAGTCCGTAGTCTTTGCGCATATCAGCCAGTGCCATGTGACCGCCATGGTGTGCCTCCGCCCTCCGCGCTGTCAAAATCATCCTCAGCGTGGCTGCGGCTTTACCCCTTGGCGAAACCAATCCTTGGGCCCAGCCTCCTTGCTCATGCCCGTTTCCCCCGATCTTCCGCTGTGGGCCTACCCGGTGCTGTTTGCGACCGGGCTGGTCGCCGGCACGGTCGATGCCATCGCGGGCGGCGGCGGCCTGATCACGCTGCCGGCGCTGCTGGGCTTCGGTTTGCCGGCCCCGCTGGCGCTGGGCACCGCCAAACTGCAGAGCAGCTTCGGCTCGGGCTCGGCCGCCTGGAGTTTCGCCCGGCGCGGCGTGGTGAACCTGCGCGATTGCCGGCTGGGTTTCGCCCTGACCGCCCTCGGCGCGGTGGGCGGTGCCTGGACCGTGCGGCGGCTCGACCCGCAATTCCTCGGCACGATCATCCCGTGGCTGCTGGGCACGATTGTCGTCTATATGATCTTCCGGCCGAAGCTCGGCGAAACCAACCGCCATCACCGGATGGAATCCCGCGCCTTCTACCTGTTGTTCGGCCTGACCCTCGGTTTCTACGACGGCTTTTTCGGTCCCGGGGTCGGTTCGTTCTGGGCCATCGCGTTCGTCACCGTGCTCGGGCACGATTTTGTCCGCGCCGCCGGCCACACGAAGGTCATGAATTTTGCCAGCAATCTCGCCTCCTTGGTCTTCTTCGCGGCGGCGGGCACCGTGCTCTGGCTGCCCGGCCTGGTGATGGGAGCGGGGCAGTTGCTCGGCGGCCGCCTCGGCGCGCATCTGGCGATGACCCGGGGCGCGATGTTTGTCCGCCCGGTCTTCCTGACCATGGCCGCGCTCGTGGCGCTGAAGCTCATTTACGCCAGCCTGACCCGATAATCGTTCTCGTTCTCTTCCTCGTTCTCCCTCTCTCTGGGGAGTAAGATCATGAGAACGAAGAACGAGAACAATTCCCGCATGACGCCCGCCCTTTACCTCGACCGCCATGCCGCCGACCTGGTCACCTTCCTGCAGGGGATCGTCCGGCTCCGAACGGTCAATCCACCCGGGGAAAACTACGGCGAAATGACCGCCGTGCTCGCCGCCGCGCTGCGCGATGCCGGGCTGAAGGTGCGCCGCCTGCCTGTTTCCCGCCGCCTGCAAAAAAAGACCCAGCCCGACCTGCTCGACCACCCGCGCTACAATGTCATCGGCTTCTGGGACACGGGCGCGAAAAAGACCCTGCATTTCAACGCCCATTACGACGTCGTGCCCGTCTCCGGCGCCTGGAAGCACGGCAGCCCGTTCAATCCCGTGGTCGGGAACGGTTGGATCTACGGTCGCGGCACCGCCGACATGAAGGGCGCCATCGCCAGCATCATTTTCGCCCTGAAGGCGCTGCGCGCCACCGGCACCAAACCCAACTTCAACATCGAGGTCTCGTTCACGGCCGACGAGGAGACCGACAGCCTCCTCGGCACCGGCTGGGTGGCCAACCACGGCAAGCTGCGCGCCGACTACGCGCTGGTGGGCGAGGGCGGGGAAGGCGACCTGATCTGCTGCGGTCACAACGGCGTCGTGTGGCTCAACGTCCGCGTGCACGGCAAGGCCGCACACGGCTCCACGCCCGAGGCCGGCATCAACGCCCTCGAGAAGATGTCCGCCTTGGTGCTCGCCCTCGACGGCTACAAACGCCAGCTCGCAACCCGCCTGTTCCGTTCCCCCGACGGCCGCCGCATGTTCCCGACGCTGAACCTCGGCGGCGTCTTCGCCTCCGGCGAGGGCGGCAAGATCAACACCGTGCCCGCCGCCGCCAGTTTTTCCATCGACCGTCGCGTGCTGCCCAACGAGGACGTCCGCACCGCCGAGCGCGATCTCCGCGCTTTTCTCAAGAAGGCCTCGGCCAAGATCCCGCAGTGCCGCATCACGATCGAGAAGATTTCCGACAACCACTCCTGCTACACCGCACCGCGGCACCCGCTGTTCGCGGCGATGCAGCGGAGCGTCGCGCGCGTCCGCCGCCGCCCGGCGCGGTTCACCGTCTCGAGCGGCTTCAACGACATGCATTTCTTCGCCCAGGTGTTGAAACTCCCCACCATCGGCTACGGCCCGAGCGGCCTCGACTACCACGCCGTGGACGAGCGCGCGAAACTCAAGGACCTGACCGACTCCGCCAAGATCTACGCGGACCTGCTGACTACGTTCGCACCCAAAGACTGAAGGACTGAAAAGCTGAAGGGCTGAACTTCCGGACCCTATCTTTCAGCCCTTCAGTCATTCAGTCCTTCAGCTCTTCAGCCCCTGGCGGATCATGCTTACGGCGATGGCGGCGAGCAACATGGCGATGATCTTCGAGATGGCGCGCAGGCCCATCTCGCCGATCTTCCGCCCGAGCCAGCTGCTGTAATGCAGTGCCAGCACCACAATGATCAGGTTGGCGACCAGGGCGACCAGCGTGACAACCAGCCCGATGGCCTGGGATTGCGCCAGGACCAGCAGGGTGGTGATGGACGCCGGCCCGGCGATCAGCGGCATGCCGAGCGGCACGACGCCGAAATCCTGCGGCAGTTTTTCCGGCTCCGCCGCCGACTGGATCAGGTCTTTCGCCGCGAGGATGAAAAGGATGAGTCCGCCCGCGATCTGGAAATCGCTGACCGAAATGCCCAGGGCGGTGAACACGCTCTGCCCCAGGAAGAGGAAACCCAGCGCCACGAGCCCGCCGGTCCACACGGCCTGGTTGGCGATTTTGTCCCGTTGCCCGGCAGCCACATTCTGCCCGAGGCCGAGAAAGACGGCCGCCAGCCCGATCGGGTCGATGGCCACGAACAACGGGATGAACGCCTGCAGGAATTTGGTCGCCCATTCAATCATGCCGGCAGGGTGGGACGCGGCGGGACAAAAGGCAACGCGCGTCCGGCCCAGACAGAATCATGCGGTGAAAAGCCGGTCACGCCTGAAACAGCATGCATCAAAGGTGGAACCCGTTGCTCCGAACGGGTTGTGGGACATGCGCAGGGAAACCGGTCCGGAGGACCGGTTCCACCCCGCTTCCATCGCGACTGTCCCGCTCAGGGCACTTCCCAATACTTCTTCCACGTCAGGTCGCGGATCGCGCCGCCGACCGCCGGGTGCTTGAACTTGAACCCGGTCGCAAGCAGCTTCTGCGGTGTGCAACGCTGCCCGTGCAGCGCGAGGTTGCCGTCGGTGTGGAAAATATTTTCCGCGAAGAGCCGGATGGCGAACTCCGGCGCGGGCGGACACCACGGCCGGTTCACGGCGGCCCGCAGCTCGCGCATGAATTCCGCGTTGGTCACCGCGCCCGGCGCGCAGGCGTTGTAGACGCCGTTGAGTTCCGGTTGCATCACCGCGGCGGCGAAGATCGCCACCGCGTCGTCCCGGTGCACCCAGCTCATGAACTGCCGGCCGCTGCCGGCTGCGCCGCCCAGGAATTTCCGCGTCAGGCTGAGCAGCACCGGAAACGGTCCCGTGTGCTGGTCGAGCACGGGGCCGAGCCGCAGCACCACCCGGCGCACATCCGGCAGGTCGAGCGCCGCGAAGGACTCCTCCCACAGCCGGCAGACCTCCGCGAGAAACCCCGGCCCCGACGGCAGCGTCTCCTCGCAGAACCGGTCGCCGGCGTTGCCATAAAATCCCGTGGCGCTGCATTGCACCCAGACCGGCGGCGGGTGCTTGGTGCGCGCCCAGCCCTTGGCCAGGGCCTTCACGGCGTTGAGCCGCGAATCGACGATCTCGCGGCTGTGTTCCAGCGTGTGGACGCAGTTGATGCTGCGCCCGGCGAGGTTCACCAGCGCTGCCGCGCCTTCCAACTCCGCCGCCCACGCGCCGCCGGTTTCACCGTTCCAGAAGACCTCGCGAAATGGCGCATCATCACGCGGATCGCGGCTTAGCACGACAACCTCCCAGCCGGCCTCCGTCAGCACGCGGCCCAGCGTCTGTCCGAGAAAACCACGTCCGCCGGCGAGAACGACTTTGTTGCTCATCGGGTGAAAGGCTGACCGGGGAAGCCCGGGTTTGGCAAATATGTCTTCTTGGTGGCTGCGGCTTCCCGGTTCGACGGGCTCACGGCCCTGAGTAGGTCGAAGGGCAGCCGCAGGGCTTCGGACCATCGGCTGGAAGCCAATGCCACTTGGTTTGAGGCTGATGTTGGATTGCCTCGTCGCTGCGCTCCTCGCAATGACTGGGGAGGAAAATGTCCCATGCCCGCCTCCATTTCCACGATCTCACCCGCGAAGAGCTGCGCCTGCTCGCCGTGCGCTGGGGTTTCAGCCCCGTGCACGCCGCGCGGCTGTGGCGGTATGCCTACCTCGATGGTGTCGGCGACTGGGCGCAGATGCCGGAGCTGCCCGCCAAATTCCGCACCAAGGCCGAACACGAACTCTCCCTCGCGCTCCTGCCGGTGGCCGCCGACACCCACAGCTCCGACGGCTTCACGCGCAAATACCTTCTCTCCCTGCCCGACCACCGGCGCATCGAAACCGTGCTCATGCGCTACACCGGCCGCGTAACGGCGTGCATCAGCAGCCAGGCCGGTTGCGCGATGGGCTGCGTCTTCTGCGCCACCGGCCAGATGGGTTTTGCGCGGCACCTGACGCCCGGCGAGATCGTCGCCCAGGCCGTGCACGTGGACCGAGTCCTGCGCGCGGCTGGGCAGGAAACTTGTCATATATTATATGACAAACGTTCCGGCGAACACCTGCGCAACATCGTGCTCATGGGCATGGGCGAGCCGCTGCACAATTACGACGCGGTCATGAAAGCCGTGGAAATCATGTGCGATTCCGCCGGGCTCTCGATCGGAGCCAAAAAGATAACGCTCAGCACGGTCGGGGTCATCCCGGGCATCATCCGGCTGGCTGACGAGGCCCGCCCGGTCTTTCTCGCGGTCTCGCTGCACGCCGCCACCCAGGAGGAGCGCGCCGCGCTGGTGCCCGTCGCCAAAAAGTGGCCGCTCGACGAACTGATGGCCGCCTGCCGCTACTACAGCACGAAGCTGGACCGCCGCATCTTCTACGAGTGGACCTTGATCGAGGGGAAGAACGACACCGCGGAAAACGCCCACGCCGTCGGCCGGCTGCTGGCGGGCCTGCCGGCGCAGGTGAACCTCATCCCGCTGAATCCCACCGCGGGCTACGGCGGGGAGCCGACCGGCCGCGAGGCGGCGCGGCGTTTCCAGCACATCCTCGCGGAATACGGCCTGCCCTGCACGGTGCGCCAGCGGCGCGGCATCGACATCGCCGCCGGCTGCGGCCAGCTGGCGGTGACCCGGACCTGAGCCGTAACAATGAAGTCGGGTGGGCGTCGGTTTCCACACCGACGCTTCGGCGCGCTCGCGGATGCCTCGTCGCCGGTATGGAAACCGGCGACCACCGTTCGTCGGCAGACTCGACTGAGGTAATTTGTCGTTCGACGGCCTCGTTACGCTTGACCCGGCGGTTTGGTTATAGGCGCACCATCTGGCCGCCTGCCGGTCTAATCGATTGTGATCCGCACCCTGTTGATCGAGGACGAACCCTCTTCCCGCGCCGTTTTGCGCCGGATGCTCGCCGCACACCCGGAGATCCTTGTCGCCGGCGAGGCCGCCAGCCTGCCCGCCGCTCGGACCTTGCTGGACCGGGACAACTACGACCTGGTGTTCCTCGACATCCAGCTCGTGGGCGGCAGCGGTTTCGACCTCGTGCCTCACGTGCGCCGGGAGGCGCGGATCATCTTTGTCACGGCCCACGACCAGCACGCGCTCCGGGCTTTCGAGGTCAACGCACTCGATTACCTGACCAAGCCCGTGCGGTCCTGGCGGCTCGCGGAATCCTTGCGCCGCCTGACCGTCCGCCCCGCCGTGCCCCGCCCGGTTTCCACCCCGCCGTTCGCCGACGAGGATCTCGTGCTGCTGCAATCGGGCGCGCACCAGCGGCTGGTCGCGGTCCATGACATCCTCTCCATCGAGGCCCAGGAAAACTATTCGCTGGTGCGTCTCGCCGACGGCGGCCGCGAGCTGGTGCGCCGCAGCCTGAAGGCCTGGGTGGCGCGGCTGCCGGCGCGGTGCTTTTTGCGCGTGCATCGCACGGCGCTGATCAACCTCAAGCGTGTCACCGGCTACCGCCGGACGGGGCCCAAGTCCGTCATGCTGCACGTCGCCGGCCTGCGAAAAAACGTGCTGGTAAGCCGCGACCGGTGGGCCGAGGTGCAGCGCCGTTTGCCGGCGTTGCCGAGAGAGAAATAGGGACCACGGGAGATCGGGTAGCCGCGTTGGAGCGGAGCGACAACGTGGTCGGGATTTACGTATGGGTATGGGTATGGGGAATGGCCACGCTTTCACTGCGTTCAAGCGCAGCTACGGGTTCGCCGCGGGCGGTTCGTCACAACGCCGGGTCGTTTGGTCACCGCACGCTCGTTGCGGGGGGTGGACCCGCTTGTGTCGCGCGCTTCCCCAACCACAACACACCATGAAATCCTCGATCCGCCTCCTCGCCGGCGCCTGCGCGCTGATCCTTTCCACCCTCACGGCCGCCGCCCAGGTCTACCTCGGCTCGGACAATTTCAACGACAACAACCTGTCCAACTGGGGCGGGCAGTATTCGGTGGGCGGCACCAATGCCGGCACGTTGACCAACATCAACGACCGCCTCGAATTCACCAACACCGGCGGCTCGGTCCAGACCCGGGTCGTCATGTGGAACAATGTCGCCAACGCCAGCTACACCGAGGACTGGACCCAGAGCGTGACGGCCACCAACACCACCACGCCCGCCACCGGCTTCAGCCTGATGGGCATCCAGGTTTTCTCCGCTCCGGCCGAATACGGCTATGTCGGCCTCTACGTCTATCGCTCGGCCATCCAGGGCACGAAGATCATCTTCGAGAAGGGCAAGACCGACGGTGTCAGCTGGACCTCGGCCAGTTATGCTTCCCTCCAAGCCGATACCACCGACGTGTTTCTGGCGATTTCGTTCAACTCCACCACCAAGGATCTGACCCTGGGCTACAGTCTCGATGGCGGCGCTACTTTCAACGCCGACTATCTGGTGGTGAACCCGAACACTCCCGTCGTCTCCAGTTTCGGCAACGAGGTCGAGGCCGGGGCCTGGCAGGCCGCGCCCACCGACGGCTTCAGCTTCCGCATCCTCGGCAAATCGACCGAAGTGGCGATCGGCAGCGGCATTCTCTATGCCGACGATTTCGCCGTGTCCGCCGGACAGACCGCCATCCCCGAGCCCTCGACCTACGCCGCGCTGGCCGGTTTGGGCGCCCTCGGCCTGGCCTTCTGGCAGCGCCGGCGCAAGGCGGCCTAAGCCAAAACCATGCAGTTGCTGTGGGTGGAACCGGTCCTCCGGACCGGTTTGCCTGGGCGTGCGTCCAACAACCCGTCCGGAGGACGGGTTCCACCATTTGGTGCGCGGCTCTCCAGTGGAGATTGACCATCCAACTGCATGCGTCCGTCGCGCCGGCCCCGTTTTACGAGCCACGGCCCCCCGGCCGTGGCTTTGCCATTTTGCCTTTGCCAAAGCCCGGGGGGGCTCTACGTCTGAGCGCCCATGAAATCACTCCGCCCCCTCTTCCTTTCCCTGCTGGCCATCGCCCTTGCGGCGCCCCTGGCCGCGCAGACCACGCCGGCCGCGCCCGCGGCCAAGCCCGTCGCCGCCCCTGCGCCCAAGGCCATCGAGCCGGTCCGCCTGGCCTTCGTCAACAGCTCCGCTTTCCTCGATGAGACCGCCGGCATCAAGCAGCTCGTGCGCGCCGCCCAAGGTCTTGAGCTGGAGTTCAGCACCACCCAGAGCGAACTGTCGCTGCTCAACGAGAAGCTCCGCACCATCGTGGGCGAGCTGAACAAACTCAACGCCGACGCGACCACCAACGCCGCCGCCATCACCGAAAAGCAGACCGCCGGCGTCGCCTTGCAGCAGGAGCTCCAGTCCAAGCAGCAGGCCGCGCAGCAGGCTTACAGCAAACGCTCCCAGGAAGTGCAGGGCCCCATCGCCGCCGAGATCGGCAAGGAGCTGCGCGCCTTCGCCAAGGAGCGCGATCTCGGCATGGTGCTCGATCTCGCCAAGCTCGGTGAGGCCGTCCTCGACGCCAAGCCCGAGCTCGACCTGACCGCCGAGTTTGTCGTCTATTTCAACACGAAGCACCCGTAAGGGCGCCGCGACGATTTTGTTCACCTCCGGGCCCGGCTCTCCGCCGGGCCTTTTTATTGTCGGGCGAGTTCGCGCAACGCGTCGCGGGCAATCCACCGGGCAGCGGGGGTGTCGATCCGGACGATGCGCCGCGCTTCCGCCATCGCCGCCCGACGAAGCCGCGGGTTGCGCTTGCCGATCTGCCGCAGGGCCCAGTTGACCGCTTTCTTCACAAAGTTCCGTTCGTCCGTCGCCTCGCGGCGAATCAACGGGAGGAACCGCAGGAAAACCTCATCCGGCAATTCCTTCCGGTGCACCGCCATGCCCGCCATGAGGGCGAACCCGGTCCGCTTCACGAACTCCGCCTTCCGCCGGCTCCATGCCTCGGCCTTGGTCTCGGCGAAATCCGTGCGGTCGAAGAGAAACGCGCAGGCGTCGGTCAGCGCCCAGTTGTCGCAATCCTTCACCCAGGTTTCCGCCTGCCTGCGCGTGACCTGCCGCGGATCGTCAATGATCGTCGCCAGACCCATGGCGTCTTGGATGCCGCTCGCCCACAGCTCCAGGGCCAGGGCGTGGTCGCGCCGGTGTTGGCGGGCGATCCCGCGCAGGACCGGCGCGCTGACTCCCAGCTGTTCCTTGCCCGAAACGATGCCATATCGCCTCATGCCCTCGATGTTGCGCTCGTTGCGAAGCGAGCGCAGATGCGCGATGATCTTTCCCGCCGCCGGGCTCATGGGCTCATGCCAGCTTCATGATCAGCGCCGAGGCGTCCGCCGCCTGCGCTTTCTCCGAAGCCAGCCAGGCGCTGGCGTGCTGGAGCGCCGCGGGATCGGCGGCGACGCCCCGGGCCTTGCGGCGGAGCAGGAGCGCCACCAGGGCCAGTTGCGCGCGGGCATCATCCGGATTGGCCTGCGCGGACCGGAGCAGGGCGCCGATGCCGTCCGGCGCCTGCGCGGCCGGCAGCACGTCTTTCTCGGCGAGAAAATCGGTGACCAACGCACCCAGCCCTTGCAGATAGGCCACGGGTGACGCGGGAGACGCATACGCCAGCCCGGCCGACAGCGGCGACCATTCGAGGTAGGTGCGGAGGAGCTCGTGGAATTTCCCCAGCTCCGCGTCCGCCGTCGCCGGCGTCCAGCGCACGAGAAAGGCCTTCAGCTCGCGGGATTTCTTCACCTCCCAGATGCGCACGCCGAGCTCGAAGTCGTCGTTGCGGTTCCGCACCGCGCCGGTGACGACGTAGTCGAGGCCTCCGTCCACGCTGTCGCTGAGCTGACGGATGTTATCCGCCGTCCATTCGATGGGAAAAACGGCGTAGTGCTCCGTCCCCATGACGCCGATCGCCGCGATCGACTGGTAACCGTTGCTGCTGGCAAAGGTCTCCGCCAGCCAGAGCGGGAAACCGCGGCTCAGCCGGCCCAGATCGTCTTCCGGCCGGGCGGCCCGCTCCATCGCGTCGGTGAGGCCGGGCAGCGACAGCTGCGCGAACGCGAGGCGCCGCAACCGGCCGTCCTTGCCCGGCAGCAGGTGCGGGGCATGGTCCTCGAGACCGTAGAACCAGATCGGTTTGCTGATGCTGACGAGATTGATCTTTTTCTCGACCGGCGTGGCGGCCGTGTGTGTGGGCGCCGTATGCTCGGCCTCGCCCTCGGTGATGTAGATCTCGGCGATGGCCTTGGAGAATCCGACCAGCCGCGCCTCGAGGGCCGGCTGCTGCAGCGAGAAGAGCAGGTCGAGCAGGTGCTGCGCCGCCTCGGGGTTGCGCGTGGCGAGATAAGCCTGGAGGAGGTTGATGCCCGCGGCGGCGCCGTGTTTCTCGACATCGTAGCGCGGGGCGAGCAACTCGATGATCTCGCGCACATGGCCGTTGGTGCCGAGATCGGCGGAGATGGTCACCATCACGTCGGAGCGGTCGACGGCGGCGGCGAGCACTTCCTCGTAGATCGCCATGGCGCCGGGGAGATCCCGGGCCTTCAGCTTCGCGCGGGCCTCGGTCAGCCGCGGCAGGACTCCGCCGGCGGCGGCGGTCTTTTCCGACACCGGCGCAACCGGGGAAAAAGGGGCGGGAGTGGGCGGGTTGTCCGGTTTTTTCGGACTGAAACGGTCGAAGAATCCCATGTATGCGAGCAAAACGAGTCGCCGCCATCTGGCGAGCGATTCTTGGCCCGAAAGGCTGCATCAAATGTGGGAGGGGGGTTCAGAGCCGATCCCAATATCCCCAGACACCCGCATTGCTGTAGCGGCGGTCTATGACCGCCGGGCGATAAACACGTCACGCTCGACGGCGGTCACAGACCGCCGCTACAGAAAAGCAAATTGTCGGGAGGGGACATCGGATAGGCGTTCAGCTGCGCCGGACCGACGGCGCGGGCAACTGGTCGGGCGCCAGACCGGTGCGCACGCGCACCGCCGCCAGCACTTTCGGCACATACATGCGGGTCTCGGCGGAAAGCGCGGGGGAGATCTCGGCAAAGGTCGTGGCCTTGCGCCCGGTGAGGAGCCGCCGGACACGGCCGGGACCGGCGTTGTAGGCGGCCAGTGCCAGCGCCCAGTCTCCGAACTGGTCGTGCATCTGGCGCAGGTAGCGGGCCGCGGCCCGGGCGGATTTTTCCGGGTCGGTGCGGTCGTCGGGCAGAAAGGTGCTCAGGCCGAGTTCTTTCGCCGTCGCGGGCATGAGTTGGAAAAGCCCCTTCGCCCCGACCGGGCTGCGGGCCGCCGGATTGAAGGTGGACTCGACCTCCGCGATCCACGCGAGCTGGGGCGGCACACCCTCGCTCGCGAAAACCCGGCTCACCACCGGGAACAAGCCGGCCGACCGCGCCGGGGCCGGGCGCGATTTCATCCGCGTCAACCAGAGATCGTAATACGGCGGCGGCGTGGGCCGGACGCCGGGTTTTGGTGGCAGCACCACGGGCGACGGCTGGCGCACGGCTTCCTTTGCGGCCTCGATATAGTCCAGCCGCTCCTCAAGCCACTCCGCCTGGTCGGCGTAATCCGGAAACAGCCGCAGCGCCGCCAAGGCGGCGCGGGCTTCGGGCTCGTAGACGGCCAGCGCCGCGAGATCCTCGGAATCCAGCGCGCGTTGAAACCGCGTGGCAAATTCGTCCCACTGCCCGCGCGACGGAAAATCATACTGCGCCTTGATCTCGTCGGGTGCGAAGGCGTCGAACAGCTGCTGCGCCGTCTCGTGCAGGTCTATCTCCCCGGCCGGCTCCGCCGCGGGTTTGGGCGCGGGCGCAGGATCCGGGGCGGCCATCGCCACTCCGCCGACCAGCAGCAGACTCCAGATGCGCTTGTGCATCCGATCAACGACCCGCCGGCACCGCGTTGGTGCCGGCAAGAAAGGGGTGACGCGCCACGATCCTCATGAAGTCCGGGATGCAGCTTGTCGGGACAAAATATTCCCGCAAGCCTGCCCGCCAGTATGGAGAATCCGCCGCTACTGCACGAAGCCCACGGTCTGCTCGGCCGGATCGGCGTGCATCAGGATTTTTTCTGGTTCTTTTCCCTGCTGGCCTGGAGCCTGGCCCTGATCCTGTGGTGGCGGCATCCGGCCCGGCGGGCCGCGTGGGTCTGGCTCCCCGGCGCGGCCGGCGCGACCGTCGTCATGGCGCTGGTCCAGTTCGGGATGTTCAACCCGACCTTCGATATCTTCCTGGAGCGGCTGGTCCCGGGCACGGTTTCAAATTACAAGCCGGCCCTGATCAACCCCTACTGGCTCGGGGATGTCCTGACCAGCGCGGCCCTGGCCACCATGGTCGCGGCCTGGGGCTGGGCCGTCGCGCGGCTGGCCGGCCGGCCGCGGCTGCGCTGGCTGCCGGGTTTGATCCTGGCGGGGGTGGTCGCGGTCCATGCGGTGGCCCCCTTGGCGGGCGGATTCCTGTTGTCCGGCCTGGCCGTCCTCGCGGCGGCGGCCTTGTGGAAACAGACCAAGTCCACGATTGTCGCGCGCCTCGGTCTGTTCCTGGCGGCCTTGCTGCCCGCACTGTCCACGGTGGGACCGGTTGCGGCTTCGCTGGACATGATCCAGCGCGCCGGACCGCCGACCACGTGGGGGCTGGCCGCAGCCTGTTTCCAGATGATCCTCGGCACCTTTTTGCTGGCGGGGTTGGTCCGCGGGTTCGGATCCCGTCTGGCTCAGGATACCCGTGCGGCTTTCCGGCGGGACGTCCGCTGGTTCGGCCTCGGTGCGCTCCTGCTGCTGATCGCCGGCCTGACTTATGGCATCCAGACCGGCCGCGACAACCGGCGGGAGATCCAGCAAAACCGGCTGCGCACCACGGCCGCGCACGCCCGGGTTTTCGATCCCGCCCTGCTCGCGCCATTGCATGCCCCGGAATTCCGCATCGCCTGGAAATCGGCTGCGGGTGAATCCGCCCCCGCGCAATCGGTCTGGCTCGCGAGCGGTGTGGTGGAACCGGCCCGCCGCGAGCTGGAGAAGGTCCTGCTTTCGACCCCGTTCCTGGAGGAAGCGCGCATCTTGATTGTGCGGGACGGCTGGCTGGTGAACGCGCTCTCCTCGGCCAAGGCCCCCGGCCCCATCGAGATGTTGCGCCGGGCGACACCGGACGACCTGCTTCGCTGGGAGAAGAAGGAGCCTTACGTGGAGGAGTCGCCAGTGCCGGAGATCGGCTATGATTATTACTGCCGCGCCCCGATCGTGACGCCGGACGGACAGATGCTGGGCTGGCTCGACTGTGTGCGCCGGGAATATTTCCTGAGTGTGGAGCGCCGGTGGCGCGCCGCTCCCTTTCTGGTCACCGGCCTGGGCCTGGTGCTGCTTTCGCTGGTGGTCGTGCAACGGCAGGACACCCGCGAACGCACCACCGCCCTGCGCGCCGCCGCGGTCGCCGCCGAGGGACTCCGCGTCAAGACCGCCTTCCTCGCCAACGTCAGCCACGAGCTGCGCACGCCGCTGCAAAACATCCTCGGCTACAGCGAACTCCTGCGGCAGGAGCTGGGGGACACGCACCTGGCCCGGCTCGACGCGCTGCGCCAGCAGGGCGAGCTGATGACCCGCTTGGTCAACGATCTTATCGACCTGAGCACCGTCGAGAGCGGTTCGTTCCAGCTCGTCACCCGGCCGGTCGCCCCGGCGGAGATCGTCCGCCAGACGGTGGAGAGCCTTGGCCCGCGCGCCGCGACCAAGGGGCTGGTTCTCCGTTGTGTGATCGGGGACGAGGTTCCCGCCTGGGTGACGGCTGACGGCGACCGCCTGCGCCAGGTGCTGCTCAACCTGACCGGCAACGCCCTCAAGTTCACCGACCACGGCACCGTCACGGTATCCTTCCGCGCCGAACCGGCCCCCGAAGGGAAAAGCCGGCTGATCCTGACGGTGGACGATACCGGCCCCGGCATTTCTCCGGCACAGCAAGCCCGGCTGTTCGTTCCTTTCTCCCGTCTGCCGCAAACCGCCGACAAGGAAGGTTCCGGTCTCGGCCTGGCCCTCTCCGCCGCCTTGTGCCGCGCCATGGGCGGCGCCATCGCGGTCGAGAGCGACGGCCAAACCGGCAGCCGCTTCACCGCCTCGATCCTCGTGGCGCCCGCCCTCGCGCCCAGGTCGGCGCACCCCCGCGTCCGGTCGGCGGCCGGATTCGTGCCCCGGGTGTTGGTGGTGGATGACAACCGCCTGGTCCGGGAGCTGTTTGTCGCCGCGTTGACCGAGCACGGCGCGGCCTGCCGTCTCGCCGCCGACGGCGCCGCGGCCCTGGCCCGTCTGGCCGAGGAAATCCCCGACGTCATCGTGCTCGACCTCGCGCTGCCGGACGGCGACGGTGCGGACCTCACGCCGCGCCTGCGGGCCCTGGCGCCCGCCGTCCGCATCATCGGCGTCAGCGCCCACGCCGGGACCGCCGACCGGACGCGCGCACTGGCGGCGGGTATGGACGAGTTCCTGACCAAACCCGTGCCGCTCGACGCGCTCTGGGCGGCGGTGGCCGGGGCGGTGCCGGCGCCGGAATCCGTGACCTCGTATTTCGATCCACCGCCGGCGTTGCGCGAGCGGCTGCAGCAGGAATTCCTCCGCGAGTTGGCCGTGAAGCAGGCCGGGCTCGCCGGCGCCGTGGCGGCCGGCAATTGGGCGCAGGTGCGCGCGACGGCCCATTATCTGCGCAACAGCGCGCTGGTGGTCGGGGCCACCGCGCTCTACGAGGCCTGCACCGGTCTGGAAACCGCGGCGACCGCCGGTGACGCCGCCGCCGCCCGGCTTTGGTGGAGCCGTTGCACCGCCGCACTGGACGCACTGAAGTCGAAATGAAAATCCGATAGGGCTGTTCAGCCCTGCGCGTGAGCGACCAACGGATGAACGCCCGATCCCGACAAAAACCGCTTGTCGGCACGGGCGATCTGCACTCATTCAGGGGACTATCGACACCCATCTCTCATCACCCAAGATCCGCGTGCTGGTGGTGGATGATCACCCCCTGTTCCGTGCCGGGGTGGTCGCCGCCATGCAACAGGATCCAGGTCTCGAAGTTTGCGGCGAGGCGGACAACGCCGTGGACGCCCGCGACCTCGGCGCCCGGCTTCGTCCCGATGCCGCGGTCGTCGACCTGATGTTGCAAGACGACGACGGGCTGAAGCTCGTGCGCGAGCTGCGGCAGGCCCATCCGCGCCTGAAGATTGTCGTGCTGTCGATGCTCGATCCCTCCGTCTACCAGCCGAAGGCGTTGCAGGCCGGCGCGAATCATTTCATTTCCAAGCTCGCCGGTCCGGCCGCCATCGTGGCCGCGCTGCGTCCGAACGGTGCCGGTGGCCGCCCCGCGCGGGTCGTGCCGGACGCCGCCCATGAGCTCGCCGTCCTGAGCGAACGCGAACTGCAGGTTTTCATCCAGCTGGGCCAGGGCCGGTCCACGCAGGAGATCGCCACCGCGCTCGGCGTGAGCACCAAGACGATCGAGTCGCACCGCGAGAACATCAAGGGCAAGCTGGACCTGCCGCACGCCAACGCCCTCGTCGCCCGCGCGGCGCTGTGGGTGCGCGAGCAGGGTTTGGCGCGCTGAGCCAAACGAGGCAATCGCTGGGGGTGGAACGCGGCCTCCGGACGCGTTTCAGGATGTGCGCATCGGAAAAACGCGTCCGGAGGCCGCGTTCCACCGTTTGGAGCCACCACTCCGCGCGGGTTCCACGCGCGGATAAAATTCAGGGATTCTCCTAGGGTGGGTGGCTTGTGCGGGACGGGGTCGCCGTGGTTGATGATGGCACACCTCCGCACCCATGAAAAAAATTCCTCTCCTCCTCGCGCTGGCCGTCGCCGGCCTGTTTGTCTCGTCCGTCCGGGCCCAATATCTGGGCAGCAATGATTTTTCCAGCAGCACGGGCGGCGGCGGCCAGTATTCCCTCACCGCCAACGCCGGCACCTTCACCGTGGAACAGGACCGCCTGGAATATTCGGCGGGCCTGACCGCATCCTCCCGCGTGCTGACCATGAACAGCGCGGCCAACAGCGCCTACACCGAAGATTGGACGGCCAGCCTGAGCCTGACCAATCTGGCGGCACCGACCAGCGGCTTCAACCTGATCAGCATGCAGGTCTTCTCGGCCAACGCGGACTACGGCTTTTTCAACATCGGCCTGTATCGCACCGCCTCAGGCACCTCGGGCGTGCTCTTCGAAAAGGGCAAAACCACCGACGGCACCGTGAACACCTACTCCTTCACGTCTTACATCGCGGCCGAGTCCGACTTCACCGATGTCCTTGTGCGCATGTCCCATAATTCCATGACCAAGGACATCACCCTCGGTTACAGCCAAGACGGCGGCGCGACCTACCTGGACACCGTCACTTTCAATCCAAACCTCACCGGCGCCGGGGTCAGTGCGGGCAACTGGTTTGCCGCCCCGACAGACGGTTACAGCTTCCGCATTCTCGGCCGCAACAGCGTCGATACCATCGCCGGCGACCTGATGTATGCCGACACATTCTCCGTCACCGCCGGGGCCACCGCCATGTCCGCCATCCCCGAGCCCTCGACCTACGCCGCGTTCGCCGGCCTCGGCGCGCTCGGTCTCGCCTTCTGGCGCCGCCGGCGGGCCAGACTTGCGTCATGACCCTCGGTCCCGTCGGCTTCGTCCTGCTCGGCCTGTCCGCGGTGGTGCTCACCCTGCTCGGCTACTGGGCCTGGATGGGCTTCAGCGGCTGGCTGAACGACCGCCGCTGGCGGCAGGGCGGAATCGACCGCCGCGGAAACCAACCGGACCGGCGCAGCTCGGATTGATCCGTCCCGCAGGAGCTTTCCCGCGTTGACCGGACGGGAGTCAGGGTAACCAGCGCGTGAGTTCCGCAGCGCAACGTTGCCAGGCCTCCTTTGCACGCGTCTCCTCCTGAATTTCCGCTGCCTCCTCTACCTCGCCACAGGCCGCGTAAAGCCGCTCGTCGCCGACCACGCCAGCGCTGCTCTTCAGATAATGAGCCCGCGCCGTGAGTTGCGCCCAATCACGCCGCTCAAGGGCATCCACCACGGCGGCTACCTGGAGCGGCGCCTCCTTTCGGAAGAGTTCCGCCAGTTCGGCTGAGCGGCGCATTCCACGGTCCACGCCGGCCGGGATGCTTTCGGTTGAAAGTGCCGCGGCCAGTTGCGCGAGCGGCACGGGCTTGCCCAGGAATGCATCCATACCGGCCGCAAGCGCTCGCGCCTGATCCGCCGCGGAAGCATGCGCGCTCACACCCACAATGCGCAGTTTCTCCCTCCCGGCTGCACGGAGCCGGCGCACAACTTCCAGGCCGTCGAGTCCCGGCATGGCCAGATCGAGCACGACCGCATCAAAATCTCCCGCCGCCGCCAGCGCCAAGGCCCGCCGGCCGTCTTCCGCCTGCTCGCAGATTGCGCCGCCGTCGGTCAACCCGGCCGTAAACAATTCGCGCACGAGCCGGTTGTCGTCGGCCACCAGAACCCGGCGCCCGCGCAAGGAATCGAACCGCGGGGCTCCGCCTTCGGGCCGGGGTGCATCACCGGACCGCGCACGGAAGGTCGCACAGAAACAGGTTCCGCTCCGGCCGTCACTGCTGACCGTGAGTGTTCCGCCGGCGCTGCGACAAAGCGCCGCGGTGAGCGCGAGGCCCAGGCCGGCGCCTTCGTGCGAAGCCGCGGATTCGAGACGTGAAAAAGGCTGGAAAAGTCGCACCTGATCGGCCGGCGCGATGCCGGGACCGGTGTCACACACTCGCAATTCGAAACCGTTGGCCCCTTCCTCGATCCCCGCGGCCGACAGTTTAACCACCACGCCACCGCGCCCGGTGAATTTCACCGCATTGCCCGCGAGGTTGAGGACGATCTGCCGCAACCGCTGCTCGTCGCCCAAAATCCAGGCGGGAATATCTTCCGCCATGACGCAGTCCAGCGACAGTCCCTTGGTTTCCGCACGCGGACGCAGGCCCTCCACCGTTTCGCGCACCACCGCGGCCAGGTTGACCGGCTGCTCCACCAGGCGGAACGCCCCGGCTTCCATCGCGCTGAGGTCGAGCAGATCGTTGACGAGCCGCAGCATCAGTTGCCCGTGCTGCCGCTGGGCGGCCAGATGGGTCCGGCCCGCGGCGTCCGTGACGTGCCGGTCCACCAGTTCCCCGTAGCCCAGCAGGCTTTGCAGCGGCGTGCGCAGCTCGTGGCTCACCTTGGCGAGAAATTCCGTCTTCATCCGGCTGGCCTCGGCCGCGACCGCGGCGGATCGGCGGGCTGTTTCCCGCTCCCGGCTGCGCCGATGCTGCAGGAAGAACAATGCGGCGACAACCAGGCCCAGCATCATGCCCGTGAGCGGCGCGACCCGGGACTGGATGGTTTCCGAAAGAAAATCGTCCGCCGTGAAGGTGAATTCCAGCCAGCCGAGCATGTCTCCGGCGATCCCGAGAAGCGGTGCCCGCACAAAAACGTGTCCGTTGCCCATGATCGGGGTGAAGAGCGGTCCCTCGACGACCTCGGCCTTGCGCTCCCAGTCGGCGGCATCCCGCGTCGTCGGCTCCCGCAGCAGCAACACGCGTCCCTCACCCCGGCCGACGGACCGCGTCAGCCGGCGGAAACTGCCTTCCCGCGGCGTGCGCTGGTTGATCGGGGAGCCCAGCCACCCGCTGCGCAAGGTGACGAAACGAACATAGATGGCGTTGTGGGTCGCTTGCGCGACGTTCCCCAAGGCCCGGACGGCTGCGTCGGCCGCCCCCGTCGCAAGGTAGTCGGACCATCCGTTGCGGATGGGATTGTTGCGCACGCGCGCGAGCGGGATGTTGTCGAGGCGGAATCGCGTATCGGCCAAGGGCGTCAGCACGGCGGTGTCGAACAAGGTGACGGCCAGGCGCGCCTGCTCGAGCGCGCGCTCCTCCGTGCGAATCCGCTGCCGCTCACCCACCAGCCACGCGCTCGTCAGCGTCGCCACCAGCCATACCGCGGCGCCAAACAGGTAGGGCCGCATTTCCCGCCGCATTTCCAAACGGTCGGTCTGCGGCAGACGTTGCAACAGCGCGAGGGACAGCCCGGTCAAGGCGAGGATGCTGACCAGTGCGTGTGCGCACCCGGCCCATGCGCCGGCCGGGCTGAGCACGGTATAGCGCTCCATCATGAAGTAACGGTAGGCGATCGGACCGATGGTGGAAAACAGCGGCACCAAGGCCGCCGCGCTCACGGCCAGGCGTGACCAAAGGTTCGCCTCCCGCCGGAACAACCAAGGCAGGGCCGCCGCGGCGGCGGCCAGCGTCAGTGCCCACGAAGGGAAGAGGGCCTGAAAGAAATCATAGCGCCAGGCGGCGCAACCGGCCAAGAGGAGCCCGAGCGTGACGACCAGCCCGCGGCGATGCCGGCTCCGGTCCAGCGCCTCCCACCACCACGCCGCAATGAGTGCCGCCGTCAGCGCCCCGAGGGCCAGGTCTCCCCGGAGAAAGGGACCGTTGGGCGAGCCCTGGACCCGCGAGAAAACCAGATGCGCCAGGTGGATACCGGTCATCACCATGCTGAATCCGGCGCTCCACGGCAGCCAGTCCCACGCGGCCAGTTCCACCGTCCGCGGTCGTTGCCACCAGAGAAGCAAGGCCAGACACCAGGCCGTGAGCGCGGCAAACCAGGCGAAATCGGCGTAGGCGGAGAAGGCGTTCAACCAGGCTGGAAACTGGCTGACATAGGCCCCGGCGTTGATGATTTGCAGGTTCACGGCAGGCGGGGGCGACATATCAACCGGGCCCCCCTTCCGTCAAACCCGGGTTCAGAAATCCTCCACCAGACCGTTGTTGATGGCGTAACGCACCAGGCCGACCGTGTCGCGAATGCCGAGCTTGTCCTTCAGCGCGCCATATTGGTTGTGCACGGTCTTGGGGCTCAGGCCGAGGCGGTTGGCGATGCCCTTGATCGATTCGCTGCGCGCGATCCCGCGCAGAATATCCCGTTCGCGCGCCGTGAGGGCATCGGCCCCGCCACCGGCCGCCGTGCGCATCGCCTCGACCAACAGCCGGCTGCTGACCGGGCAATAGTAGCTCTTCCCGCCGACCACGGCGCGGATCGCCTCACGCAACGTGTCGTAGGAAGCCCGTTTCATCACGAAGCCGTGCACGCCTGCATCGATGGCTTCGCGCACGATATGTTCCTTTTCCAAGGAAGAGAGGAACAAAAAGCGCGTGCCGGCGAGCCGGGAAGCGAGGGCACGAACGATGTCGATGCCCTTGCCGTCGGGCAGCATCCAATCGATGATCACCAGGGCGGGGCGGAGCTTGAGGCAGCCCTTGATCCCTTCCGCCACCGTGGAAAATTCCCCGGCGAGCGAGACGGCGCCTTCTTCCTTCAGCACGGTGCCGAGCAGGTGGCGGACCAGGGTGTGATCTTCGATCAGGACGACGCTCGTGGGTTTCATCGGCGGCGAGTGTAACGGAGAGTCCGTCATGGCGCAGTGGGAGGTTGGCTCGAACCGTTGGGTATTTTTCCCAACCGGGCGAGCCTTCATCCCTGTCAAGCGCTCCCTTCGTTTTGGTATGCTGCGTCCGTCCGGTCATCCGCCTTTCCCTTTCACCCGCAGTCGTTCCCGCCATGCCAAACCGCATCCTGTCCTTCCTCGCCCTGCTTGCTGCTATCGGGCTTCGGGCCCAGACCGTCACCGATGATTTTTCCTCCGCGACCAACTGGGCCGCCGCCTCGTCGTTTGGCGGCGGGGCGCTCGCGATCAGCGGCGGCCGCGCCAACTACACCGCCACCACGCCCACGGACTACGACTGGTCCATCATGACCTGGACCGGCGGCACCTATTCCTACACCAGCAACTGGGAAGTGCAGGTGGACGTGCATGCCGGCGCCGCCGGCGTCCTCACCACCGGGAACCAGTATTTTTATGGATCGCTGACGGTCTTCCGCACGGGCGACACCCTCAACGGCAACGACGATCCGCCTGCGGCCAACCTGCTGAGCGCCGACATCCTCCGCAACGGTGGCAGCGAAAGCCAGTTTCAGACCGGCTGGGGCTTGGTCGGGGACAACTACTACGAAGCCGGAAACGTGAACAACAGCAGCACCGATGCCGCCCTGCGGGTGGTTTTCGACAGCGCAACCAAGACGCTGACGACCTACTACGATGCCGACGGCGCCACGGGCACCTATATCTGGACGAGCCTCTCGTCCATCGATGTGGATGGCGCGCAGAATTGGAACATGACCGGCGCCAGCACCTTCTCCCTGGCCCTTGCCAGCTACTCCGGCGACGACACCACGGGGCCGGCCATCGGCGCCGGTGGCGTTCATTTCGACAATTTTTCGGTCACCGCCATCCCCGAGCCCTCGACCTACGCAACGCTCGCCGGCCTCGGGGCCCTGGGACTGGCGGCATGGCGCAGGCGCCGGATAGCAGCATCGGCTTAAGACGCCTCGCCGGACGTGTTCTTCAAATAAAGTCGAATATGAATAAATCCGTGCGTTCTTTCCTGGTGCTCGTGGTTGCCCTGCTGGGCGTTGGTTCTGCCTCCGCCCAAGCCCTTGTCGGTGCCTGGGCTTTGGGTGATCCCAGCGTCGCCGACAGCGGCTCCGGGGTGGTGGTTTTCCTCAACAACGGTTACTATTTCCATGTGGAGGACACCTCTCCGGATTCCGGTCCCTGGGGGTTTGATGGTTTCGAGCGCGGGACCTACACTTGGAATTCCGGCACCGGGGCCTTCAGTGTGAACGCACTGCAAGACACCAACGGAGACATCGGGCTTTCCAGCCTCTATTCCAGCGCCACCATCAGTGTCTCCGGCAATACACTCACACTCACTGACGCGGACGGCCCGGACACAGGCTCGTTTCAGATCAACCGCGTAACCGGAGCCCAGCCTCTTGTCGGTGCGTGGGCCTTGGGCGACCCCAGCGTCGCCGACAGTGGTTCCGGGGTGGTGGTCTTCCTCGACAACGGTTATTATTTTCACGTGGAGGACACCTCGCCGGATTCCGGTCCCTGGGGGTTTGATGGCTTCGAACGCGGAACCTATCTTTGGACCCCGGGCACCGGGGCCTTCAGTGTGAACGCACTGCAAGACACCAATGGCGACATCGGCCTTTCCGGCCTCTATTCCGGCGCCCTCGTCAGCGTCTCCGGCAACACGCTCACGCTCGCTGATGCGGATGGCCCGGACACCGGTTCGTTTCAGATCGATCGCGTGACCGCCATTCCCGAACCCTCGACCTACGCGGCTTTGGCCGGTCTCGGTGCCCTGTCCCTCGTCGCCTGGCGGCGGCGTGTTCGTCAACTGCGAGCGCTGTCTTACACTTCATGAAACGAATCTTCCATTCCCTCGTGCTGACGCTGAGCGGCTGCCTTGCTCTTGGCTCATTGCACGGCCAATTCACCTACGAAGGCACCGACGATTTCAACGACGGTGTGCCCGCGCTCGGCTCCGGTCTGCGTTGGGCCGGCGTATTCGGCAGCAACATCGGCACCGTGGCCTGGACCGAGACCAACCAGCGGCTGGAGTTCACGGGCAGCCACGGCACCGCCTCGCCGAGCTTTTCGCAATACGGCTGGAATTCGGGGGCCGACGTTGCGCTTTTTGATGACACCAGCTGGACCGCCAGCATCGAGCTGAGCGTGCCCCATGTGCCCACGTCGGGCTTTGTGCAGGGCGCCTTGATTACCTCGCTCGTGGGAGGAGGGCGCAGCTATGGACTTTATCTCTACAGTGGAGTGGAGGAGACCAAGCTGACCTCCGTCTACACGATCAGTAGCACCATCACGGTCGTTGATACCGACTTCATCAGCGATGTCACCGACGTGGAGCTGAGGCTCCAATGGGACGCCACCGCCCGCACCCTGACCAGCAGCTACCGGTTTTCCCCGCTGGATGCCTACACCACCTCGGCGACCTTGGACGTCGTTGGCACCCTGGGGTTCGACCCCACCGGCGGGTTCTACATCAATCCTTCCGCGCGGGCCGCCTTGGGAGAATCGGTCGCGAGCGGCGGGCTGTATTTCGACAACATGAGCGTCACCGCCATCCCCGAGCCCTCGACCTACGCGGCGCTGGCCGGGCTCACCGCACTGGGTCTCACGTTCTGGCGCAGGCGTCGCCACCATCTGGTGGCCATGCCGTTGCTCGCAGGCCTGGCGGTTTCTGCTTCGTCGTCATCCGCGCAAATTGTGACGATCAACGTGACCGGCACGATCGCGCAGCACACGGCACAGAGTTTCACGAACGCCAGTTCGCTGATCCCCGACGGATCATCCTTCACGGCCTCGTGGCAATTCGACTCGAGCGCACTTACCACTTCGCTTGCCACTTCATACCCCAGTGGAAGCGTCGTGCGCTATGAATTCAGCGGGCTGACCGCATCGTTCACCTCCAGCTCCTATACTTTCACCGGAAACACCTACATCGCCGGGCGAGGTCTGACGAGCCACAACGATGTCACCTACTTGACAGGTGCCGGCGCCGACGCACTGGCTATCTCCTCCGGGCCGGGCGGCACGGCGCAGAATGGATACACGACGGAGTTCATCAACCTGCAGCTCATCTCGTCGAACACCTTCCTCTTTCCCTCGAACTCACTGTCCAATTTTCAGGCGGGCGCCTCTTTCCTCCCACAGGCTTATTCGGCCAACAACCTGTTCACCCTCCGGGTAAACGATGGCGCCAACCTCTATACGGAGATGACGGGGTCGATTTCCAGTTACACCTATTCCGTGACCTCCATTCCCGAACCCTCCACCTACGCGGCGTTGGCCGGTTTCGGCGCGCTCGGGCTGGCCTGCTGGCGCCGGCGGGCGGCCTGGGCCGCTTGACTCCACCCGGTTGTGCTACATCGCTTGTAGCACAATGAAAGCCGCGCACCGTGCGCGCGCTGCGCAACGACTACGCCAAACTCCTGCGCCGGGTTGAAACCGGGGAGGAGATCTCGATCTCCCGCCGGGGTCGTATCGTCGCCCGCCTGGTGCCGGCCGACTCCGGCAAGACCCGGGTTGATTGGGCCGCCAGCGCGGCCAGCCGGTTGCCCCGGCCCGGCAAACCGTTGTCGGCCACAGCCAGCGCCAAGCTCCGCCAGGAAAGCCAGGGGGGCCTGGTGAGCCGCCATGTTTTGCACCGACACGAGTTTCCTCTTTTCGCTTTACGGCCACGATATCCACACGGCGGAGGCCCTCGACCTGCTGGAGAAATCAGGCCAGCCCCTGCTCCTGTCGCCGCTGAACGAGTTTGAGCTCGGCAACGCGCTTCGCTTCGCCGAGTGGCGCGGCCTGCTGCCCGCGGGCGACGCGGCCCGGCGGATCGAGGCGCTGGCCGACGACCACACAGCCGGGCGTTGGCGCCGGAGCGAGATCCCGCTCACCGAAATCGTAAGCGAGGCCGGCCGGCTTTCCCACTCTCATACGGTGGCCGGTGGCCATCGCTCCTCTGACATCCTGCATGTGGCCCACGCCCGCCTGGTTGCGCCCAAGCGCTTCGTCAGCTTCGATGCCAACCAGCTTCGTTTGGCCAAGGCCGTGGGGCTAAAATGCTGAACGGGGCACGGAACGAACGTCGGGAGCTTTCCCGCGTTGACCGGGCGGGTGGGGCGGGTAGTTAGACCCGTCCCAGCCGATGAACCGGGTCCACATCAAAACGTATGGGTGCCAGATGAACGAGCGCGACAGCGAGGCCGTGGCGGCCATGCTGCGCGCCCGGGGCTACCGCATGGTGTCCGAGGAGGCCGACTGCGACATTCTCCTGCTCAACACTTGCAGCGTGCGCGACGCCGCCGAGCAGAAAGCCATCGGCAAGGCGGCCAACGTCTCCGGCCGCAAGAAGAAGAATCCGGACTTCATCCTGGGCATCCTCGGCTGCATGGCCCAGAACCGCGGCGCCGAACTCCTCGACCGCCTGCCCGACGTGGACCTGATCGTCGGCACCCAGAAATTCCACCAGGTTCCCGACTTCCTCGACAACCTCCGCGCCGCCCAGGCCGCCGGCGTGCCCATCGGGGAAACCATCGTGGACACCGGCGACGAGGCCGGCTCGCAGAACACCATCCGCGACCACGTGCTCGAAGAAAAGCAGGTCTCGGCCTTCGTTTCCATCCAGCAGGGCTGTAATATGGACTGCGCCTTCTGCATCGTCCCGAAAACCCGCGGTGACGAGCGTTCGCGGCCGATGGACGAGATCGTGCGCGAATGCGAGCAGCTCGCCGAACGCGGCGTGCGCGAGGTGACGCTGCTCGGCCAGATCGTCACCAGCTACGGCCGGCGCGACTACCAGCACACGAATGGCGTGACGCCCTTCGTCCAGCTGCTCGAACGCGTGAACGCCATCCCCGGCATCCGCCGCATCCGTTTCACCTCGCCGCATCCGCGCGGGTTCAAGGACGACCTGATCGCCGCCTACGGCCGGTTGGAGAAACTCTGCGAATACGTGCACCTGCCGCTCCAGTCGGGATCCAACCGCATCCTGAAGCTCATGAACCGCCCTTACACCCGCGAGCGCTACGCGCAGATCGTCGGTGATCTCCGCGCCGTGCGGCCGGACATGTATTTCTCGACCGATGTCATCGTGGGCTTTCCCGGAGAAACCGAGGAGGATTTCGCGCAGACCCGCGCGCTGTTCGAGCAGGCCAACTACGACATGGCCTATGTTTTCAAGTATTCCATCCGCACCGGCACACCCGCCGCGGCGATGACCGATCAGGTGCCGGAAGAGGTGAAGGAGGCCCGCAACCAGGAACTGCTCGGGATCCTCAAGGCCAACTCCGACCGCCGGAACGCCACGCTGCTCGGCACGACGCAGGAAGTCCTCGTCGAGGGTCCGGACAAGAAAGGCCGCGGTTTCATGGGCCGCACCCGGGGCAACCGCATCGTGCATTTCAAGGCCAACGAGCGCCTGGTCGGCGAACTGGTGCCGGTAAAAATCGAGCGCGCCTCCACCGCCGTGCTCTACGGCTCGCTCGTGCTGACGGGCATGGCCCAAGAAACATCCTAAGGGCTGAAGGAAGAACCCGACCCATCCCGTCGCTTCGCGCCACCCCTCTCCAGCGGGAATAATGCACTCGGGTGGGCGTCGGTTTCCATACCGACGCCTCGGCGCGCTCGCAGATCCCATGTCGCCGGTATGGAAACCGGCGACCACCGTTCAGTGGCAAACCCGACAGAGGGAATTTGTCGTTCGACCGCATCGTTCCGGCTGGAGAGGGGTGCCCGCAGGGCGGGGTGCGGAAGAGCTTGATTGACCGCGGAACATTCCCCCCGCGCGTCATTTTGCCGTCCTGCCCTAAAGAGCCCGAAAAATGGTTCTTTCCCCTTTCGTGTATTTCGTGTGTTTCGTGGGCAGTATTACATGAGTCTTTTCCTCGCCACCCTCCTGTTCGGCCTGTTCCTCGCGCTGCTCGGCGCGGTGTTTCTCTGGAACAACTCCCTGGTCGCCTCGACGGCGCGCACCTTGCCGCGCTCCAAGCGCGGGGCCTGGCTCTTTTTCGGCGCGGGGGCGGTGTGGTTCGTCTGGCGCGTGTCGCAACTCACCGAATCCGACCTGATCTTCGTCCAGACTCCGCCGCCGGTGATGATCGGGTTCGGCGTGCTCGCCCTGCTGGCCTTCCTCTACGCACCCGACTTCCTCGCCGTCCGGGGCCTGTGCGTGCTGGTGCTGCTGGCGGCGGAGCCGCTGCTCTATGCCGCCTACATGGAATACCAGCATCCGCAGCGCCTGTTGATGGTGACCGGGGTCTATCTGTTCATCGCGCTGGCGTTGTATCTGGCCGCCGCGCCCTACCGGCTGCGCGATTTCTTCGAGTGGCTCTTCCGCCAGCCGGCGCGTCCGCGGCTGCTCGGCGCCATCCTGCTGACCTACGGCCTCGCCACGTCCGCCGCCGCCTTCACCTACTGAACATGCCCTCCGCCGCCACCGCCCAGACCGTTCTGCTGATTCTCGCCGGTCCGGCCGGGGTGGGCAAAAGCACCCTCTGCGACCGGCTGGTGGCCACCGTGCCGGGTTTTGAGCGCGTCATCACCGCCACGACCCGCCCGCCGCGACCCAACGAGGTCGACGGCCGCGACTACCACTTCCTCACCGAGGCCCAGTTCGACGCCCGGCTGGCCGCGAACGACTTCCTCGAATGGGCCTGGGTTCACCGCAAATACCGCTACGGCACGCTCAAGTCCGCCGTGCTCGACCGCCTGCCCCGCACCAGCCTCGTCGCCAACCTCGACGTGCAGGGCGTGCGCAGCATCCGCGCCGCGGCGGACAACCTCCCGCTGCTCAAGGCCCGGCTCGTCACCATCTTCGTCGCGCCCGACTCGTTCGACGTCCTCCGCGAGCGCCTGCAAGGCCGCGGCCCGGTGAGCGCCGAGGAACTGGAACGCCGGATGCAAAGCGCCGAGCTGGAGATGGGCGAGCGCCATAATTACGACTACGTGATCCACAGCGGTTCGAAGGAACAGGACTTCCGCGCCCTGCTGGATTTCTGGGAGCAGGCGAAGAAAAAGCTCGGCTGATCAACCCTGACGACAGTGCCGTTATGGCCAGACCGCAACCAAGGCCCCCGATTGTGCCGCTGCCTGTGTGGCAGGAACTGCTCGCCGCCGCGATGGATTTCCGGGCCGCCAAACCGTGGACCTGGCTGGAAGATCAGGATGTGTTCGCGTTGATCGATGACGACAACCACCCTTGGTTTCCGTCGGTGCTCGGAGCCGCCGGTCAGGTTTTCGGCCTGGCACTTTATCGGAACGAAACCGGTCTCCGGTTTTTGCTGGAAACCGTCAACACACTGGGGGACTCGCCACAGGATGCCATGTATGCGCAGGACGCCCTGCTGCTGGATTGGAGCACCAAAGGCGCATTGTCGCCAGAGGAGCTCACAATGCTTGCTGCACTCGGGCATCGGCCAAAACCCCGTGAACGCAACGCCTGGCCGTGCTATCGCAGCCATTCGCCGGGCTGGTTTCCGTGGCCTCTCGATGAGGCGGAGGCACGGGCTCTGACCGTCGGCATCAGGGCGACGCTCGCTTGTGCCGAACTGGCGCGAGCGCGGCCGGATTTTTTCGCGCCCTGTGATCAGAATGATACCGTTTTCCCCACCGTGTCGCTGACAACCGCCTTGGCCGGACGGCTTTCTCCGGAGCAGATCGAGTGGCGGCAATGGCTCCTCCCTCCTCCTTACAGTCCCGCCGCGGCAGTCGCACCGGATTCATGGACCGAACTGGCTGCACGAGCGCTCAAGCCCTCCCTGGTGCTCGAATTCGATATTATCCACACCATGATGCCGACTTCCGACGGCGGCCGGCCCTATTTCCCACGATTAGGCCTCTTGGTCGACGGTAAGACCGGCTTCATTTACGGCATGGATCTGGCCGGTCCCGCCCGAGATTGGGCCGATCTTGTCATCAGCGTTTGGGGCAAAGCTCTCTCCAGCCTGCGTGAGCGCCCAAGGACCATTGCCATCCGGCGGCCGGAGTGGATGGAGGCGCTGCGTCCTCTCGCCGAGAAATTAGGCGTCCGATTGCAGCTCGTGGAAGAACTTCCCTTCATCGACGAGGCGCGCAATTCGATGATGCAACACCTCGGCGGGTGAGCTCCCTCATCCGCACTTGCGCCGCATTGAAGATGGCGCACCCATTCAATCATGCCACCGCCCTTCCCCGTCAGCGACCATTGTGACGGCACGCGATTTTTCAATCCGGCGGGTTGGAAGCATGCGCATGGGTTCTTTAAGCTGCCCCGTTGGTGGTGGCAGCGGCTGGCGCTGGGGCAGGGGGAAACCTGGCCACGCCGGGTGTCCGCACCGCTCGTGCCGCGTCTGCCCGACGTCGTGCCGGCGGGCCAGGTCGCGGTCACGTTCATCGGCCACTCCACCTTTCTGCTGCAGGTTGCCGGGATCAACATCCTGACGGATCCGATCTTCGCCTCCCGCGCCGGACCGTTCGGCTGGGCCGGACCGTTGCGCGCGCGACCGCCGGCGCTGCGGCTGGGCGAGTTGCCGCGCATCGATCTCGTGATCGTCAGCCACAACCATTACGACCATCTCGATCTGGCGACCCTGCGCTGGCTGGCGCGCCGGCACCGGCCGCGCATCCTCACCACGCTCGGCAACCAGGCGTGGCTGGAGGCGCGTGGCGTCGGTCGCGTGACCGAGTTCGACTGGTGGCAGGAACGCGAGGCCACGCCGGACATCTCCGCCGTGTGCACCCCGGCGCAACACTTCACCGCTCGCTGGCCATGGGATCGTAACCGGACGCTATGGGGCGGCTTCGTGCTGAAAACACCCGCTGGTCGGATCTGGTTCGCCGGTGATACAGGTTATTGCGAGGGGTTCGCCGAGATCGGCGCCCGGCTCGGGCCGGTCGACCTGGCGTTCATTCCCATTGGCGCCTACGAGCCGCGCTGGTTCATGGAGCCGGTGCATCTGAACCCCGCCGAGGCGGTGCGCGCGCATCTGGATGTGCGCTCGCGCCGGAGCATCGGCATGCATTTCGGGACGTTCCAGCTGACGGACGAGGGCGTGGAGGCGCCGTTGCATGCGCTGGCTGCGGCACGCACCGCGCACGGCGTGGCGGACGAGGCGTTCACCGCGTTGGATTTTGGGGAGACACGGCTGGTGAAGCTCCGGTGAGGCAGGGGCGTCGTCAAGCGACGTCCCTGCGACTATAAGGGATTATGCGGTTGATGTGGGTGGAACCGGTCCTCCGGACCGGTTTGTCTTGGCATGCGTCCAACAACCCGTCCGGCCTGCCGTCCGTAGCCTTGGCGAAGGATGGAGGACGGGTTCCACCTTTTTGTGCACGGCTCTTCAGTGAAGATTGGCCGTCCAACTCCCAGGAAACAGCAATTTGTAGGGGCGTCCCTTGTGGACGCCCGCGGGCGGCGTCAAGCGCCGCCCCTACGAGAAACAACCCTGTTTCTCCCCGTCCGGAGCAAAACGCGTTTTGCGGTTTGGGGCTGCATGAGTTCGGCTGCACCGGCTCAGGCCGGCACCGCGGACGCGGCAACCGGTTCGCGGGTGACGCGCAGCAGCTTGAGCCGGCGGATCCCGCCAGGGGTCGGCCATTCGATCTGGTCGCCCTCGCGATAGCCGAGCAACCCGGTGCCGATCGGCGCGAGCACGGAGATGCGCCGCTGGTCCGGGTCGGCCGCGGCCGGCAGGGTGAGCACGTATTCCTCGTGCTCGCCGGAGTCGAGATCCTCGAGCCGCACCGCGCTGTTCAGTCCGACGGCGTTCGTGGGCACGGCCGCCGGTTCGAGCACGATGGCGCGGGCAAGTTCGCCGCGGAGGCGGTCGATCGTTCCGCTCTTGTTGGCAACACCACCGATCAGGTGGCTCAACAGGCGGTGGTCGTGCGTGGAGAGATAGATGTCTGGATTGTTCATGATGGTATCTGTTTCGGGGTTCAGGGATTGGTGTTTTCCGCCAAGGAATGCTCGATGACGCCGGGCAGGCGGCGGGAGGCCGCATCCAGCCGGACGAGATGATCGGCGGAAAGGATCAGCTGCGTGGCGGCGGCGGCCTCCCTCACCTGTTCCGGTGCAAGGAATCCGAGCAATGGCGCGGTGACCCCGTTGCGGGTCAGCACCCACGCCAGGGCGACTTGGGCGGTGGTGGCGCCGGTCTCGGCGGCGACTTCGCCGAGAGTGGCGAGCACGGCATGGCCGCGCACGTTGCCGTAGCGTTCGCGCAACCGGCGCGTGCGGGCCGTCTCGGGATCCTGCGGCAGATGGTAGAAACCCGTGAGGAAACCGCCGGCGAGCGGCGACTGGGCGAGGAGCGCCACGCGGTGTTCGCGGGCGAGATCCATCGCATCGGGCTCGAACGGGGCGCGCTCCAGCAGCGAGTAGTCCGCCTGGAACGACTCGAAGCGACAACCGCCACGGTGGGCCGAACGGCCGAGCGCCTCCATGAAGCGCCACACCGGAAACCCGGCGGCGCCCGCATAGCGGAGCTTGCCCGCGCGCAACAGGTCGTTGAGCGCGCTGAAGACGTCGTCCATCGGGAATAACCCCTCGCTCCACTCGCAGACCAGCAGATCGAGGTGCGTGGTGCGGAGCCGGCGCAGCGAATCCTCGCATTGGCGGCGGACGGATTCGGCGAATCCCGCACGCAGGCCGGCGGCGGGGCGTTCGAGCCGCATCCGGGTCGAGAGCACCAGGCTGTCGCGGAAGCGCGGGTTCGCTTGCAGCCAGGCACCCACGATTTCCTCGGAACGGCAGAGGCCGGGCGCCGTGGTGGCCGGACCGCAGGTGGTCGTTTGGATGAAATTGCCGCCCACGTCACGATAGGTGTCGAGGATGGCGAGGGAGGTTGTCTCGTTGGTGAGCCAACCGAACTGCATCGCGCCGAGACAAAGCTCGGAGGCGGGCAGGCCGGTGCGGCCAAATTTTCTCTGGTTCATGTCTTCATTGTCCAAGGGTGGGCCGCGGACCGGGAGCGGCGGAAATGTCCGCATCAAAGGCGGACGCAGGCGGATCAGGCACGCGGCTTGATCTCATGGAGAGCGGACGGTGTCCGGCGGGGCACACGCGCCCCTGTTTCAGCCCGGTGTCAGCGCTGGTTGCGCTCCGGTCGGGCGTTTAAAACCCTCAGACGCAAACAGTGGCACCGGGTGCTCCCGGGAAGATACCCGGAGCCCCGTGATTCGGTCGGTGCGAATGTTGGCTGAATTTGCTCATGTCCTCATTCAGGGTTAGCCAGCAAAGCGGTTCTGTCAAGGGACGCGCCGGCGCCGCGCGGTCACTCCTCGGCCTCGATCCAGTGGCAGCCCTTGCTGACCGGATTGAGCGAGGCGGCGTGGACGACCAGCAGCGCGGTCTGCACGGCGTTGCGCAGCTCGATGAGATCGCTCGTCGGCCGGCAGTCGCGATAGAACGCCTGGATGTCCTCGCGCAGCTCGAGCAAGATGCGGCGCGCCCGGGCCAGCCGGCGCGGCGAGCGGATGATGCCGGCGTAATTCCACATGGTCTGCTGGATCTGCGACAGATCCTGCCGGATCAGCAGCGGATCGGGCACTTTCGCTGGGCTGCGCCATTCGCGCGGAGCCGGCAGGTGGAAGCGGCCCGGGTCTCCTGACCCGTGATGCGCGGCCCCACGGGTCGGGAGACCCGTGCCACCCAATTCCGCCAGATCCGCCCGGGCCGTGGCCTTGGCGGAGACGAGGCACTCGAGCAGCGAGGTGCTGGCGAGGCGGTTGGCCCCGTGCAGTCCGGTGCAGGCGGTTTCGCCGATGGCGTTGAGATGGCGGACGTTCGTCCGGCCATTGAGATTCGTGTGCACGCCGCCGCAGGAGAAATGCGCCGCGGGCACGATCGGGATCGGCTCGCGCGTGATGTCGACGCCGTTGGCGAGACAACGCTCGTGAATGCTGGGAAAGCGGTCGCGGATGAATTCCGGCTTGAGCGCCGACAGGTCGAGATAGGCGCAGGCCTCGCCCGTCTCCGCGAGACGGTGCTGGATGGCGCGCGCCACGACGTCGCGCGGCGCCAGCGAACCGCGCGGATGCACGGCGTCCATGAAGCGTTTTCCGTGGCCGTCCACGATCACCGCGCCCTCGCCGCGCAGGGCCTCGGTGATGAGGAAGCGTTGCGCTCCCTTCTTGTAGAACACCGTCGGATGGAACTGGACGTATTCGAGGTCGATGAGGCGCGCGCCGACGCGGTAGGCCATCGCGACGCCATGGCCGACGCTGCCGGGCTGGTTCGTCGTGTGCAGGAAAATCCCGCCGAGGCCGCCGGTGGCGAGGGTGGTCTTCTTCGCCACGAAGGCCGTGACCTCGCCGGTGGCCGTGTCGAGCGCGTAACAGCCGAAACAGGTGAGCGGCTCGTAGCGGTCGTGCAGATCCGTGGAATTGTGTGAGAGCGTCAGCAGGTCGACGGCCACAAATCCGCTGCGGCGCGTGATGCCTGGCGTGGCGTCCACCTTGTTCGCCACGGCGGCGAGGATGGAGTGGCCGGTGGTGTCCTTGGTGTGGATGATGCGCCGGTCGCTGTGCCCGCCCTCGCGGGTCAGATGGAGCGCTCCATCCGGCTGGCGGTCGAAGCCGACCCCGAGTTCGTCGATCAGCAGCTCCCGCACGGCCGTCGGGCCCTCGCGGGCGAGCTGGTCGATCGCCGCGGGGTTGGCCACGCCATCGCTGGCCTCGAGGATGTCGCGCGACAACTGCGCGGGATCGGGCGAGGTGTCGTAGATGATGCCGCCTTGAGCCCAGTCGCTGTTCGCCTGGAGCGGGGCGCCGAGCGACAGGAGTTCCACCTTGAGCCCGGCCTTCGCCGCATGCAGCGCATAGGCGGAGCCGGCGAGGCCGGCGCCCAGAACGAGGCAATCGGTGCGGATGGTTTTCATCGGAATTGAACCACCAAGACACGAAGGCACAAAGAAACACCCTGTTCCGACCTTTGTGTCTCTGTGGCTTTGTGGTTACTCATTTGGCTTTCTGTAGATCCAGGCTCAGGTCCGCGGCGGCCACGGTGTGCGTAAGGGCGCCGATGCTGATGACGTCGACGCCGGGCAGGGCGTAATCGCGCAACGTGTCGAAACGGACGCCGCCGGAGACCTCCACCTGCGCCCGGCCGGCGATGACCGTCACGGCTGCGCGCACCTGCGCAGGTGTCATGTTGTCGAGGAGGATGACCCCGGCGCCGGCGCGGCAGGCTTCCTTCACCTCGGCCATGGTTTTGGCCTCCACCTCGATCTTCGCGGTGTGCGGGGCGGCGGCGCGGCAGAGTTGCACGGCTTTGGTGAGAGAACCGGCGGCGGCGATGTGGTTGTCCTTGATGAGAACGTGCTCGCCGAGGGAACTGCGGTGATTGAGGCAGCCGCCGGTGCGCACGGCGTATTTCTCGAGCGCGCGCCAGCCGGGTGTGGTCTTGCGGGTGTCGACCACACGGACGCCGGTGCCCTTGACGGCGTCGGCATAGCGCCGGGCCTGGGTGGCGATGCCGGAAAGTCGTTGGAGAAAATTCAGCGCGGTGCGCTCGGCCGTGAGGATGGAGGCCGTCGGCCCCTCGACTTGGAGCACGAGCGCGCCCTTCTTCACCTGGACGCCGTCACGGGAGAGGAGCTTGATCATCAACGTCGGATCAACGCGGGTGAAGACGCGGGCGGCGACCTCGAGTCCGCAGAGCACGAGATCCTGCTTGGCGTCGATGACCGCACGACTGCGGTGTTTTTCCGAAAAAATGGCGCGGCTCGTGATGTCGCCGAGGCCGGCGTCTTCCTCGAGGGCGAGGTCGATCAGGTGTTCGGTGCGGGGAGTGAGCATGAGGAAAAAGGCTGAAAGGCTGAATAACTGAAGGGCTGAAATTGGCGGAGAGGCGATGGATTGCTTGGGGAGGGCGAAGTCATGTTCAGCTTTTCAGCTCTTCAGTCCTTCGGCCTTTGATCGCCGGGGCGAGTTCGAACATGCGGTCGATGCTGCGCTGGGCGCGGCGGCGCAGGTTCTCGTCGAGGGTGATGATCTGGTCGGGGCGCGGGGCGGCGAGCGCGTCGCGGATCTTTTCGAGGGAATTCAGCTTCATGTAGGGACAGAGCCGGCAGCCGCCGATGAAATGTTTCTCCGGGGTCTCGACCTGCAGCCGGCCGACGAGGCCGCACTCCGTGAGCATGAGGAAATAGGGCGCCGTGGTGTTCTTGACGTATTTCATCATCGCCCCGGTGCTGCCGACAAAGTCCGCGGCGGCGGCGACCTCGGGCGTGCACTCGGGATGGGCGACCACCTTCAACCCCGGGAAACGGGCGCGGGCATCGGCGACGGCCGCCGCGTCGAACACGTCGTGCACGATGCAGGTGCCGTCGGAGGTGATGATCTCCTTGTCCACGCCGCGGCGCTTGAGCTCGGTGCGGATGTTCTCGCCCATCAGTCGGTCGGGCACGAAGAGGATCCGCCGCTGCGGGAGGGCCGCGACGATGTCGTAGACGTTGCCCGAGGTGACGCAGACGTCGGACTCGGCCTTCACGTCGGCGGTGGAATTGATGTAGCAGACGACCGCCGCGTCCGGATAGGCCGCCTTCAGCGTGCGCAACTGGTCGCCGGTGAGCGAATCGGCCAGCGAACAGCCGGAGCCGCGGTCGGGCACAACGACAGTGGCGTCAGGCGAGAGGATCTTGGCGGTCTCGCCCATGAAGACGACGCCGGCAAACACGATGACCTTCGCCTTGGACTCGCGGGCCTGGAGGCTGAGGAAGTAGGAGTCGCCCTTGAAGTCGCCGACGCCGTAGATGATCTCCGGTTCGACGTAGGAATGCGTGAGGATGACGGCATCTTTCTCCTTTTTCAGCCGGTTGATCTCCAGCGTGAGCGGCGCGATGCGACGGCAGTCGTCGTAATTCCAGGTGCGGCCCGGTTCGCAATCCACATGCAGGAGGGCGCGGAAAAGCCGCTCGGCCTCGGCGTCGAGGTGGGCGGGAAGGAAATTCGGTTGTTCCGTGGTCATGGTCTGGCCGGATAAGGTAGTCCCTGTGGAGCGTCCGTCAAAGGGCGTCTCAGGTTCCGACCCCATAGCCTCCACCCGGACACAGGCCTGCGCAACCATCCAGTCCGTCATGTTGGCTTTTGGCAGAAGGTCCGGGCATCCGGGTGGCTGCGGCTTCCAGCCGCAGGATCGGTCAAGCTTCATCGGCTGGAAGCCGATGCCACTTCGCTTCGATGCTTGAAATTTGGGATGCGCTGCCGCCGCGGGCCATTTCCCGTTTGTGTTGGCGGACGTTTGCGAGCATTGATACGGGCGACACCCAACACCGCCCGCCAGGCCCCGGCCAGCCTGGCCAACCCATCCCATGCCCGACCCCGGCGCCACCCACGCCCTTTTCACCGCCCGTTCGATGAACGCGCAAAACCGCGCGGAGATGCGGCAGGCCTTTGACCACGCGCTGAAGCTGGCCGAGCGCAACCGGCTCACCCTGCGCGTGCCGCACGGGCTCAAAGCCGTGCAAAACAAGCGGGGCATGCATTATCATTACCGGCCGGAGCTTTTCCTCGGACTGCAAGGCGTGACGGATTTCAGCTTCCCGCGCGAGAGCTTCCGGCTCGGGCCGGACGAGATGTGCGTCATCCCCGCCGGCGTGCCCCACGGCGAGGTCGTCCAGGCCGGGCCCGACAAACCTTTCCGCAACCTCGTCGCCGGCTTCTACAACAACACCATCAGCCTGCATTTCGCCCACGAGGTGCGGCCCGGCAAGCCGGACATCGAGGTGATCGAGTTTTTCGACGCACCGAACCTCGACGTTTTCCTCACCCTCGCCAACACCACCGCCCAGACCCACAGCATGCACGGCCCGGCGCGCGAAACCGTGCTCAAGGGCCTGCTGCTCGCGCTGCTCGGGCTGTTCCGCAACCTCGTCGAGACCGGCACCGGCGAGCTCAACAGCGACATCGGCAAGGTTTTCCAGGCCAAGTGCCTCGTGCGGGAGCAATTCGCCAATTCCGAGCTCGGGGTGCAGCACATCGCCGAGCAGCTCGGCTGTTCGCCCGACTACCTTTCCCACCTCTTCCACACGGAGACGAGGGAGCGGCTCACGCACTACATCCAGCGCATCCGCATCGACGGCGCCATCCTCGCGCTCGAGTCGGCCGCGCTCACCATCTCGGAGATCGCCTACGCGAGCGGTTTCGCCGACCCGGCGTATTTCGCCCGCGTCTTCAAGCAGCACAAGGGGTCAACGCCGCAGGAATACCGGGTGCAACTCGAGACCCACCGCCAGCAGCAGGAGGCGCAGCCCAAGACGGTCTACCACGATCACCTCGACTACACGCACGGCGTGCCGCACAAGAAGGAAGAGGCGCGGAAGAAGGAGTAGAGGGTGCCTTCAACCCCGTTTGTCATTCCGAACGCAGTGAGGAATCTTTCGCCGCGAAAGTGATGTTGCCTGCGCGCGTCGAGATTCCTCACTGCGTTCGGAATGACCGGAAGTGGAAATGGGTTGGTTTGAAGACACGCCGTAGAAGGTGGGCGCCGGTCTCCGCACCGGCACCGGCGCCGATCTGGAAATTGACGATCACCTATTTCACGTAGACCCGGTAGCTCCACGGTGCGAGCGTCAGCTCGGCGCCGGCGGTGATGTCCGCCTTTTCGCCGGTGAAGAACTCCGTGTAGCGGCCGGCATACGGGCCGTCGGTGAGTTTGATCTTCAGCGTCTCGTTGGAAAAATTCATCAGGGCGAAGACTTTGTCCTGGTCGTTCTGGCGGACGAAGCTGAACACTTTGCTCGGCTCGGTGTTCACGACCTGCACCATGCGGGCGCCCCAGCGGGCGTTCCACAGCGCGGTGTTGGCCTTCTTCAAGGCGAAAAGCTTCCGGTAGAAGTCCGCATAGCGGTGCTCGCGCCACCGGATCGGATCTTTCTCGAAGAAGGCGAGGCGCTTGTCGTGGCCGGCTTCCTGGCCGTTGTAGATGAGCGGCATGCCTTCGCTGACGACGGAGAGGACGATGGCGGCGTCCAGGCCGTCGCGGAACTGCTCGAACTCCGTGCCTTCCCACGCGTTCTTGTCGTGGTTGCTGACGAAGGTCATGCGCATGATGTCCTCGGGGTAAAAACCCTCGTTCCACGCATAGTAATTGAAGAGGCCGCCGACGTTGGACCGGCCGGTGCAGATCTTGTGGACCTCGTCATACCAGGCCCAGGCGTAGGTCATGTCGAAGGCTTCGGCATGGAGGTCGCGCGATTCCCACTCGGCGAGCATGAAGACCGGCTTGATGGCATCGAGCTCCTTGCGGAGGTTGTTCCAGAAATCGAGCGGGATGAAGCCGGCGACGTCGCAGCGGTAGCCGTCGATGCCGACGTCGCGCACCCAGTATTTCATGACCTCGGTCATGTAGCGGCGCAGTCCGGGCGAACGATAGTCGAGGTTGATGATGTCGGACCAGTCGAACCACGGCGTCGGACGGAAGCCGCCCTTCCAATCCTTCTGATACCAGTCCGGATGCTCGGCCGCCATGGGATTGTCCCACGCGGTGTGGTTGGGCACCCAGTCGAGGATGACCTTGAGGCCGAGGTCATGCGCGGTGGCGACGAAATGCTTGATATCGTTGAGCGTGCCGAACTCGGGATTCACGCCGTAGTAGTCCTTTACCGAGTAGGGACTGCCCAGCGTGCCCTTGCGGTTCTTTTCGCCAATCGGGTGGACGGGCATGAGCCAGATGATGTCGACGTTGAGCGCCTTGATGCGCGGCAGCTCCTTTTCCACGGCAGCGAAGGTGCCTTCGGGAGAAAACTGCCGGACGTTGACCTGGTAGATCGTGGCGTTCTTCGACCACTCCGGATGCTGCACTTTCACATAAGGTGCCGGCTGGTAGGGATCGATGGTCGCGGCCGTCGCAAAGACGACGAGCAGCGAGCAGAAGAGAAGGGTGGCGAGGCGGCGCATGGGCGGATGGGAGTTAAAGCTTGGTTTGGACGGTCAGCGGATCGTCCACCCGCGAAAGCGCGGCGGCGGCGAGGACCATGCAGACGCCGCCGGCCACGACGACCGTGATGGCCCGGCCGCCCAGCAGGTGTCCGACCACGGGCCCGAGCACGGTGGCCGCGAGGATCTGCGGGAGCACGATGAAGAAATTGAAGACGCCCATGTAGAAACCCATCTGGTTCGCCGGGATGGCGTTCGCGAGCAGCGCGTAAGGCATCGAGAGGATGGTGGCCCAGCCGACGCCGACGCCGGCCATCGCGAGCAGGAGCAGCTCGGGCGTCCGGATGAAACCCACGGAAGCCAGCCCGGCTCCGGCGCAGAGCAGCCCGATGCGGTGCAGGGTCTTGGCCGCAACGCCGCGCTTGGCGAGCGCCACCAGCGCGAAGGCGACGGCAAAGGCCGTGCCGTTGTAGGTGGCGAAGCACACGCCGCCCCACTCGACACCCGCCTGGTAGGAGGCGGAGCCGGGTTCGCCGCCGAAGATGTTCCGCGCCACGGCCGGCGTGAAATAGATCCACATGCAGAACAGCCCGAGCCAGGTGAAAAACTGCACGACCGCGAGCTGGCGCATGACGCGCGGCATCTGCCGGATGCCGTCGAAGATATCTTTGAAGAACGAGACCGGCACCCGGCCGTTCGCGAGATTGTCCGCCGGCTCGGGCGGATGCTCCCGGGTGGTGATGATGGTCCAGAGGACAGCGCAAATGTAGACGACCGCGCCGATATAGAAGGCCAGATGCACCGACTGGGGGATGCCGCCCTGCGCCGTGACGCCGGTGGCGAGACCGAAGTGGGTCAGCAGCCAGGGCAGGGCGGAAGAGGTCACCGCGCCAAGCCCGATCATCAGGCTTTGCATGGCGAAGCCCACCTGGCGCTGCGCCGGCGGCAGCAGGTCGGCGACGAAGGCGCGGAAGGGTTCCATGCTGACGTTCACCGACGCATCGAGGATCCAGAGCAGGCCCGCGGCCATCCAGAGCGCGGTGGAGTTGGGCATGGCGATGAGCGCGAGGCTGGCCAGGATGGCGCCGACGAGGAAATACGGCCGCCGCCGCCCGAGGCGAGTCCAGGTGCGGTCGCTGTAGTAGCCGATGACCGGCTGCACGAGCAGGCCCGTGACGGGCGCGGCAAGCCAGAGCAGGGGAATGTCGCCCTCGCTGGCGCCGAGATACTGGTAGATGGCGCTCATGTTGGCCATCTGCAGGCCCCAGCCGAACTGGATGCCGAAGAAGCCGAAGCTCATGTTCCAGATCGCGGGGAGGGAAAGGGGTTGAAGGGGTTTCATAACGGAGGGATTAATGGCCGCCGGGCGGAAATTTGCTCATGCTTGTCATTCTGAGACCCATGACCAAGTCGGAGCCGACTTGGGTGCTACCACCAAAGAACCTCCTTACCGTCATCCTGAGCCGTGCGAAGGATCCAGCAGGACAACCGCCCGCGGACATCATGATGGATTCTTCACTGCGTTCAGAATGACAAACAGGGGAGTTCATTGGCAGCGCAGCGAAGAATCCAGTTGGATGTTCGCTTCCCTTGGAACGCTGCCTAAATCCCGATGGATCCTTCGCACGGCTCAGGATGACAGATTTCGGGTAATGAGGAGTTATTTGCACGCGAGATTCAGTTGTTCGGATTTTCAGCTTTTCCGACTTCCCTCTTTTTTCTGCGGGGGTTCGCTGTAATCGCGGAAAGGGCGGTCGCCGGTGCGGTCGTAGAGTTTGATCCAGTGGCCCAGTTGGGAGGTTTTTTCGCCGGCGAGGCCGGCCAGCTGCGCGAGGGTGAAGCGCCATTGCCAGTTGCCCTCGTTGGTGCCGGGCCGGTTCAGGGTGGCCGAAGCCTGCAGGTCGAGCAAGTCCTGCATTGGCATCACGGCCAGGCGTGACGGCGTCGCTAGGACGGCACGGATGAAGGGCCAGGCGGAGTGACTGCCGCCCAATTGGAAATAATCGTCCACCCGCGCCGCATCCGCCGGCGGCAGGTTCTCCAGCCAGCCGCGGGTGGTGAGATTGTCGTGCGTGCCGGTGTAGGCGACGCTGTCGGTCGGGTAGAAATGGGGCAGGTTGACGTTGTTGGCGTCGTGGCCGTAGGCGAACTGCAGGACGCGCATGCCCGGCAGACCCGCGGCGCGCCGGAGCTCGACGACATCGGGTCCGATATAGCCGAGATCCTCGGCGATGATGCGCGCCTTGGGCAGCGCGGCCCGGACGGCCGTAAAGAAACCGATTCCCGGCCCCTTCAGCCAGCGGCCGGAGCGGGCGTCGGGCGCCTCCGCGGGAATTTCCCAGTAGGTGTCGAACCCGCGGAAGTGGTCGAGGCGGATGATGTCGTAGAGCTCGAACGCCGCGCGGAGCCGGTCGATCCACCAGGCGTAGCCGGTGCGGGCGAGGTGGGCCCAGTCGTAGAGCGGATTGCCCCAGAGCTGGCCGGTGGCGGAAAAATAATCCGGCGGCACGCCGGCGACCGCCAGCGGCCGGCCCTCGGCATCGAGCCGGAAGACGGCGCGGTTCTGCCAGGTGTCGGCGCTGTCGAGCGCGACGAAGATGGGCACGTCGCCGATGATGCCGACGCCGCGTTCGGCGGCGTGGCGGCGGAGCCGGTCCCACTGGCCGAAGAACACGTATTGATAGAAAACCTGGCGGTCGGCCTCGCGGCGGACCTCCGCCGGCAGGCTGGCGTGCAGGGTGGGGCTCCACCGGCGGTATTCTCCGGGCCAGCCGATCCACGCCTGGCCGCCGAAGCGGGACTTCAGCGCCATGAAGTCCGCGAAGGGCTCGAGCCAGCCGGCCTGCGCGCGACGAAAATCCGCCAGCGGTCCGTAGTCGCCGAGACGATCCGCGCCCGAGGCGGCAAACCGGTCGTGGGCCCGCGCCAGCACGGGCCAGAAATATTCGTAGAGCCGGCCGTAATCGACCCAACCGGACGACAAGCCACGCAACGAGGCCAGCTCCGCCGCCTCGATCAGCCCGGCGGCCTGGAGTTCGCCGAGGTCGATGAAATACGGGTTGCCGGCACGGCCGGAGAAAAGCTGGTAGGGCGAGTCGCCGTAGCCGGTCGGGCCGATCGGGCAGATCTGCCAGTGGCGGACGCGGGCCGCGGCCAGAAAATCGATGAATGCGCGCGCCCCGGGCCCGAGGTTGCCGATGCCGTAGTCCCCGGGCAGCGAGGAGACGTGCGCGAGCACGCCCGCGGTGCGGGTCGTGAGCCAGGTGGCGGAGGGGCTGTTCATCGGACAAGGGGTGGCGAAACGGATGACGCGGTCTGCTTCGGGCCGGCTGGAAGAGACGCCGGGAAAGGGGCGGCCATCAGGTTGAACTGATGGCCGCCGCGCGAACGATCCGCGATGATCGGTTGTCCCGGGTCAGAATTTGTAGGACGCGCCGACCGAGTAGGAGGCGCCATACTGCTGGTAATCCTGGATGTAGCGGGTATCCGCGCCGGAGGTGGCGACCAGCGGCTCGTCGGACAGGTTGTAGGCCTGGGCGATCAGGGTGAGGCCCTTGAGCGCGCTGTTCTTGGGGAAGGTGTAGCTGACCTGGCCGTCGTAGACGGTCTCGGGCTGCAGGTTGCGATACACCGCGCCGCGCGGGCCGAACGTGGCGATGTCGCCGCGATACTCGGAACGGTAACGCCCGCTGAAGCGGATCGAGAAACCCTTCCGTTCGTAATAAACCGTGGCGCTCCGCACCTTTTCCGACAGACCGACCAGCGGGGTGGCGGGATTGCCGAGATCCGGCTGGATCGAGCTCTTGAAGAACGAGGCGCTGCCCACGAAGCCGAAGCCCTTGAGCGCAGGAGTGAATTTTTCACCCGGCAGGGAAAGCGCGAACTCGACGCCGCGCACATAACCGCCCTGCCCGTTTTCCGGCACGGTGTTGTAGCCCGTGAAGATGGCGGGGGTGCCGGTCGCGCCGTTCGGGAAGCCGGTGAAGTTGACGAGGGTCTTCTGGTTGTAGGTGTAGGACACCAGTTTCTTGTGGAAGGCCGAGATCGCCCAGTAGCCCATGTTATCCTTGAAGTAATTCTCGAAGGAGAGGTCCACGGAGTTGGCGCGCCACGGCTCGAGCTTGGGATTGCCGCCGCTGGCGGACCAGGGGCTGTTCAACGGGTCGGTGGAGCCGGCCTTGCTGGAGTCGAAGCCGTAGTTGCTGCCGGCGCGCATGTCGTTCATGACCTGCCGGGCCAGCTGGCGGGCGAGGCTCAGGCGCAGGACCTTCCGCTCACTGAGCTCGAAGTTCAGGTTGAGCGTGGGGACGAAATCGGTGTAGGAGTGCGATTCGTTCACCTGGACGGTCAGCGTGTTGTTGTCGTTGGAAACCGAGGTGCCGCTGCTGTCCTGCTTGGTGTGGATCACCTGGGTGCCGATGCTGCCCTTGACCGGGATGGAGCCGAGCTTGTGCGCGAAGTCCAGCTTGGCGAAACCCGTCCACACCGACTCGGTCACGTCGAAGTTCGACGCGCGACGAGCGGGGTCGTTGTTGGGAATCTGATTGTAGAAACCGCTCTCGTAGAGGGCGAGCGGGTCGTAGCTATACATGTTGCCCATGCCGATGAAGCTGAGGTCGGTCACGCCGACGGAAGCCGGCAGCACGGCGCTCGAGGCGCCGTTCTTGAGCTGGAGAAAATAGCCTTCCATGCCGTTCGGGCCGGATTCGGTCTCGGACTTCGTGCGCTGGTTGAAAACGACGCCGGCATGGAACCGGTTGAAGAAGCCGTTCATGGCCTTTTGCGTGCCGAGCTTGTATTGGGCGATCTCGTCCTTCGCGATCGGGCCCTTGAGGAAGCCGTGCTGGCCGGAGGGGCGGTCGCCGGACATGCCCCAACCCTGCGGCATGCCGAGACGCATCAGGGAGCCGTTGGAGTAGTCGAGGGTGTGGGTGAACATCGCGCCCGCGCTGCCGTCGGGGGAAAGCGTGTAGCCGATCGTGTCGGGCGTGCCGACGCCGTTGACGCCGTAGCCCGAGTAGGTCTCGAGCACGAAGTCCGTGCGCTTGACGTGCGAGTAGCTCGCGTCGAATTCCGTCTTCCAGGACTTCTCGTCGCCGAAGGTCAGGTTCCAGCCGGCGGCGAACAGATCGTCGTCGCGCTTGACGTAGTCGTTGCGCACCACGCCGAAGAAGTTCGAGAGGGTGGCCTTGGTGATCAGGCCGTCCACCGCGGTGAAGCCCGGCTGGAGGGTCGTGTAGGTGCCCCAGTTCGGGCTGAGCGGCATCTCGATGCCGCGGAGCAGCTGCGTCTCCTTGAAGTTCGTATAGAAGAGATCGACCGTCGAGTGGACGCGGTCGTTCGGCTCGAACTCGAGCGTCGCCATCGTGCCGGTGCGCTTGATCTGGCTCGTGCGCACGAAGGGCTTGGCGCCGCCGAGCAGCGCGCCCGCGGCGGTGTTGTCGTAGCCCCAGGCGTTGAACTGCTCGCCCTGGCCGGGGCGGTCCGAGACGGATACGCCGATGGAGAGGCCCACCTTGCCGTCGGCAAACTGGTCGATGTAGGAAAGCGTTCCGCGGGAGCCGCCCTTTTTGGCCCCGGCGTTCTTGGGTTCCATGCCGGTCCACTCGTAGAAGGCGTTGGCCGCCACCCGCCGGCCGCTCACCGACAGGGGACGGACGGTTCTCAGATCGATGGTGCCGGAGAGGCCCTGGCCCACCAGCGTGGCCTCGGTGGTCTTGTAGACGACGACGCTGCTCAGCAGCTCCGCCGGGTATTGGTCGAATTCCACCGCGCGGCCCGAGCTGGTGCTCACCTGCTGGCGGCCGTTCAGCAAGCCGGTGCTGAAATCGCCGTTCATGCCGCGGATCACGATCGCCTGGGCGCGGCCATTCAGCCGCTGGGTCGTCAAGCCGCTCAGGCGCGTGAGGGAGTCGGCGATGCTGATGTCGGGCAGCTTGCCGATGTCCTCGGCCGCGATCACCTCGGTGATCACGGGCGAGGCCTGCTTCATCTCGGCGGCGGCGGCGAGGCTGCCGCTGAAACCGGCCTGGACGGTGAATTTTTCCAACACGACGATCTGGTCGTCGGTTTTGTCGGTGGTGACCGGGACGTTTTGCTGGGCTTGCGCCAGCGCGCCGGTAAACACCATGGCGGCGACAAGGGTCGCGCCACGGGTGAAACGAGGGATAGGATTCATGGGTTGCATGGGTGTCGCTCTGGTTTGGGGAAACAAACGGGGGTTGCGGGAGCCGGGGGGCGCTCCGTGTGTGCGATTAATTTCTGCCGCACGGCTTCGCGGCGCGATCCGCAAACCTCCCATAAAACCGCGATGGCTCGGACAACTCTTAGGTCGGGCCCCGATCGGCAGATGGATAAAGCCGCCGGGCATGGCGAGGATTTGAGAGTGGCACCGGCTTCCAGCCGGTGGTCCCAAGACTCTGCGGCTGGAAGCCGCAGCCACTCGGATCAGCGCCCCGGACCTAGGTTTTGTCCCGGTCAAGCAAGACTTCTCCCGGGCTCGCCCTTTGACCGGCTTGCTGCCCGAGCCCAATGTTCATCCGCCCCATGAGAAACTTCGCTCTTTGCCTTGTCTGCCTGTTCGCCGTGGCGCTGCCGCTGGTCCAGGCACGGCCGGAAACCGCCGTGAGCGTTCCCCGGCTGACTCACCCCGGCGCCGGTCAGACGTTCTATTTCGTCCTCACCGACCGCTTTGCCAACGGCGACACCACCAACGACACCGGCGGTTTTCCGGGCGGGACAGAGGAGCACGGGTTTGATCCGACGAGGATCGGTTATTTTCACGGCGGCGATTTTGCCGGCCTCACCGCCAGGCTCGACTACCTCAAGGCTCTTGGCACCACCGCCGTCTGGATCACGCCTCCTTTCCAGAACAAACCCGTGCAGACCGGCTCTGCTGGTTATCACGGCTACTGGGTCACGGATTTCCTCAAGATAGATCCGCACCTCGGCACCAACGACGATTTCCGCGCCTTTGTCCGGCAGGCCCATGCCCGCGGGCTCAAGGTTTACATGGACATCATCGTCAACCACACGGCCGACGTCATCCATTTCCCGGACTATCGCGTCGACTATCTCGACACCAAGACCCACCCGCTGCGCGAGGCCACGACCGGCGCCCCGCTGACCGAGCGCAGCTTCGCCTACAACGGCCTCGGCGACACCGCCCGGCCGGCACTCTCCGCTGAAAACAGTTTCCCTTACCTGCCGATGCTGCCCGAAGCGGAGAAAACCGTGAAGAACCCCGCGTGGCTCAACGACGTCACGCTCTACCACAACCGCGGCAACTCCGCCTTCCGCGACGAGAGCTCCATTTACGGTGACTTCGGCGGCCTCGACGATCTCTTCACCGAGCATCCGCGGGTCGTGGCGGGTATGATCGAGCTGTTCGGCTCCTGGGTGCGCGATTACGGCCTCGACGGCTACCGCATCGACACCGCACGGCACGTGAACGCCGGGTTCTGGCAGGCGTTCGCTCCGGCGATCCGGACCGCGGCGCGCGAAGCCGGCCGGCCCGGCTTCATCCAGTTCGGCGAGGTGGCCAACGAGACGCTCGATGTCGAGCTGCTCAGCGAATTCTCCACCCACCTGCCGCTGGATACGACGCTCGACTTCGGCTTCTTCGTCGCCGCCCGGCGCTTCGTCTCCCAGGGCGGCCCGGCCGCGGCGCTCAGCGATCTCTTCCTCCGCGACGACCTCTACACCGACCACGACAGCAACATCCACGCGACCACCACCTTCATCGGCAACCACGACGCCGGTCGCTTCGGGTATTTTCTCCAACAGGACAATCCCGGCGCCTCCCCCGCCATGCTGGCCGACCTCGTGAAGCTCGGCCACGGCCTGCTCTACCTCTCCCGCGGCCAGCCGGTGATTTATTACGGCGATGAGCAGGGCATGGTCGGCCGCGGCGGCAATGACATGCAGGCCCGCGAGGACCTGTTCCCCTCCCGCGCGCCCGACTTCAAAAACGCCCCGCTGCTCGCCACCGCGCGCTCAGGCGGTGACGACAAGTTCGATCCGGACCATCCGTTCTACCGGTTCTTCGCCAAGCTCGCCGGCCTGAGGGCCGCGCATCCCGCCCTGCGGACCGGCGCCATGCTGCTCCGCGACAGCGGCCAGCCGGGGATCTTCGCCTTCTCGCGCATCGCACGCGGCGAGAAAATCGAATACCTCGTCGCGCTGAACAATTCCCGTCGCGAGTATCTCACCTGCTCGCTCCCGACCAGTCAGCCGGCCGGCGCTGCTCTCCACCTGCTCTTCGATTCGCGCACGGGCTCCGGTTCCCCCGCCACGATGACGGTTGATGCGACCGGCCGTGTGACCGTCGATCTCAGCCCGCTCCAATTCACCGTCTGGCGTGCGGCCGCACCTTTGCCGGCCCATGCGGCCCCGCTTCGCGTCGCTCTCGTGAATCCGGCCGACGGCGCCGCGCTGACCTTCCGTCTGCGCGAACACGACGGCCATCTTTTCCCCACGCGTCACGGACTGCGCGCCGAGGTCGGGGGAGGCGACGGGTTCGCCGAGCTCACCTTTGTGATGCAGCGGGCCTCGCGGCCCGGCCAATACGAGTTGCTCGGCACCGACGACGCTCCCCCCTACCGGATATTCTGGCGCCCGCCGCCCGACCTGGCGCCGGACGACAAGCTGACCTTCATCGCCACCGCGAACGATCTGCGCGGACAACGCGCATTCGCGCAGGTGGACAACATCACCGTGACGCCGGCAGGGTTTCCCTTCGGCATCGCCGGTGCCACGGTGCCCGCCATCGTCCGGGCCCCGGCGGCCACCCTTCACGCAACAGCGGGCGAAACCGTTTCGCTTGCGGTCGAAGCCGGCGGCACCGAGCCGCTCGAATACCAATGGTTGCACAACGACGAGGAGTTGCCCGGAGCGACGGAGGCCACGCTTGCCTTCACCGCCACGTCCGATCGCGCCGGCGGTTATCGCGTGCTCGTGCGCAACCGCGCCGGCACCACGGTGAGTCCGGTTTGCTTGGTCTCTCTGGCGCCGGCCGCCTCGAGCGACGCAAAATCCCGCTGAATTTCCCTTTGCCCGGGCATTGGTCGGCCCGGGTGGGGTCGGGCAACACAACCCAAAGGCGCGGTCCCCACATGGGCCGCGCCTTTGCTGTTGCGGCGCCGCGCCGTGTCCGCCCGGGACAAGGCTTGCCGGCCCGCGGCCGAAGCCTAGCGTTCACCAACGGGCCGTTTGGTTGTATTCCATATGAAAACCCTGCTTGTCCCCCTGTTCCTGCTTTCGCTGGCCGGCAATGCCGTGCTGGCTTTCTTCGCCCTGCGGCCTGCTCCGGCCGCGGACAATCCCGCGACGGCGCTTGCCGCCTCGACCAAAACCGCCGGGGTTGCTCCAGCCGGATCGGAGCCGGCCAATCCGGCCGGTTCGACCAGCCCGACCGGATCCGCCGTCACACCGGTCAACTGGCAGACGCTGAAACCGGGCCGGGATCTGCACGGGTTGGTGGCCAATCTGCGCGCCGCGGGTTTCCCGCCGTCCGTGGTCCGCGCCGTCGTCGGCCAGATGATCGCCGAACGTCTCGATGGCGCCGGGATGGAGCATCTGCCCTTCTGGAAGCAGAACCCCAGCAACCCGGAATTTCTCGCCGCGCAGCAACAGCAGTTCGCCCAGCGACGGGAAATGCTGGCCGAACTGCTGGGCCCGGACGCCCGGCCTTCCGCCTCCATGGACCCGGTCGTCCGCGAGCGCCGCTATGGATCGCTGTCGGACGAAAAGGTCGACCAGATTGACGCCATCACGCGCGATTTTAATGACATGCGTTCCAAGCTGTTCGCGGATCGCAAGCCCGGCGACGCGCAAGGCATGATGACCACGCAGCTGGCCATGGAACAGGAATTGCAGAAGGAACTCGCCAGCGTCCTGACGCCGGCCGAGCTCGAGCAATACGAGATGCGCTCCTCCCAGTCCGCGAGCCGCCTGATGGGCAATCTCAAGGGTGTCGAGGTGAGCGAGGCGGAATACACCGCGCTCTTTCGCGCGCAAAAGGCCCTGGATGCGGCCGATCCGATCCGCGCGGGCGTGATGACGCCCGACGCCATGGCCTTGCGCGCCGCCGCGCAGGAGGAGCTGAACGCGCAGGCGCGGGCGATCCTGACCGATGATCGTTTCTACGAATATCTGAAGGCGGCGGATTCGACCTACGCCCGGACCGCCCAGTTCACGGCCAGTTATCCGAACATCACGCCGGCGATGACCTACGAGCTGACGCAAATCGAACGGGACTACCAGACCGCCATGATGACCGCCTCCCAGGGCGGTTCGAGTGGCGCACCCACGTCGGACCGCATGGCGCGGATCACGGCGGCGCGCAACGCCTACCAGGAAAAAATCACCGCCTTGCTCGGGCCGGAAACCGCGACCGCCTACACCCAGCGCAACCGCTCCGGCGGCACCACGATCCAGCCGGCCGTGCCCATCCGGCTGTGAGAATGGCGTCAGTGCCCGCGCGGTCTCTTCCGATACTCGTCACTTCGCCGCAGGTCGTCGCACACGTCTCCCTCCGTCCAGTTCCTTTCCAGCAGGGCCCAGCGGTATTGCTTCAGCCCGCTGGGATCGGGTTCGCGATTCAGGACTTCATGATAGGCCCGCCGGATGATGATGTCGGCCGCTTCGATCCGGTAACGATCTTCCCGACGCAGGTGGTCGCGAAGCATTTTCTCGGTCCAACCCTGGTCGATCATCCGCGCCCGGAAATCGCGGAGTTCCCCGTTGTCCGGCGCGCGACCCAACAGGTCGTCGAAGACCCGCTTTATCGTTCTCTCCGGGTCGTCCGCCGGCCGGCCGGGAGGGCGGCCCCGGGCGCGCTCCACGCGGAGGGAGGAGATGCGGTCGTTCCAGCTCACGGACACGCTGCCGGTCACAAAGCGGCCGGAGAGATCCCGGACGCTGTCGGTCAGGCGCAGGGCCTCGCCGCGATAATGGGCGTTTTCGTAGACGAAAACCTCGGCGTCGCCCTCGATCCGGATCGATGAAATGCGGTCGTTCAGCTTCGCGCCGTTCTCGAACGTGAGGCCCGACATGTTTTCCATCGCTTCGCCCGGGAACAACACCCGCGCGTCTCCGCGAAATCCGGCGTCCTCGTAGACGACGATGCGAATGTCATCGCGATGCCTGTCAGGCCCGCGGTGATCGTGCGGTTGCGCGCGCACGACCGATGTTGCAACACCCAGGGCGAGAACCAGGCACAGGCGATTCAGCATACCTGCTGAGACGACTCCTGTGGCGGGAAAATTCAATCCCATTCCGTGGCGCAAGCGGCGCGTGGGCGCATCCCACTTTTTCCACCGTCAGAGTGGCAGTCAGCTTTCCCCTTGTAGGCCCCATAAGGGCTGTCCGCGACTCTTCGCCGAACGTCTGTAGGGGTGGACGGGCACGTCCCGTGCCCGTCGGTGCGGGCAGAGGGACCTGCCCACCCACCAGCCTGCGGCGCGTGGGCGCATCTCCCGGTTGGGGTTGGCCGATGGCGTGGTGCTCATGGTAGCGCCAGTCTTCGACTGGCGTCCGCCGGTCACAGACCGGCGCTACTCTCGTAGAAATCACCGCCGACCGGGAGATGCGCAGGCGGCGCGTTTGACGTTGAAAACAGACTCCCGCGGCGGATTGATAAGCTCATGCCGTCCGAGACCGTGCTGACCCCTGGGTGCGATGTGCTCATTCTGGAAGACGATGCCGCGCTGCGCCGTCGCCTGACCGCGCATCTCCGCGGCCTCGGCGCCGAGGTGACGGAGGCGGGCGGGCTCGACGAGGCCCGCCGGTTGCTCGGCACGCTGCGCTTTGAATATGCGCTGGTCGACCTGCACTTGCCCGATGGCGAAGTGCTCGAGTTGTTCCGCGAAGGCGCGTTCTCGGAAAACACCGCCGTGGTGGTGATGACCGCGTTCGGCGGCATCAAGCAGGCCGTCGAGGCCATGCGCCTGGGCGCCTGCGACTATCTCGCGAAGCCCTTCGAGTTCGAGCAGGTGCCGCTGGCCTTCCTGCGCGGCCGCCGCGGCCGCACCGCCGCGCGGCGGGAGGAGCATCGCGACCGCGGGAACGGTCCGGAGGCGGAGGATCTGTTCCTCAGCGAGCCGATCCGAGCACACCTCGAAACCATCCTGACCGCGGAACGGCGGCTGGAGCGGCGTCCGCCGCCGCTGCTGATCGAGGGCGAGACCGGCACCGGCAAGAGTCGGCTCGCCAGCTGGCTGCATGCCCACGGCCCGCGCGCGGGTCAGCCGCTCATCCGGATCAACTGCGCCGCGCTGCCCGAGTCGCTCGCGGAGGACGAGCTCTTCGGCCACGAGCGCGGGGCCTTCACCGACGCGAAGCACGCCCGGCTCGGCCTGTTCGAGGCCGCGGACGGCGGCACCCTTTTTCTCGACGAGATCGGCGCCCTGGCCGCCGGCACCCAGGCGAAGATCCTCACCGCGGTCGAGGAAGGTTTCATCCGCCGGCTCGGCGGCACCCGCGAGATCCGCGTCGATGTGCGCATCATCGCCGCCACCAATCAACCGCTGGCGGGCCTCGTCGCGGCGGGCCGGTTTCGCGAGGATCTTTTTCACCGGCTGCACCTGTTGCAGATCACGCTGCCACCGCTGCGTGAGCGGGCCGGGGACATCGTGCCGCTCGCCCGCCATCTGCTCCGGCACCTGGCCGCCCGTCACCGGCTCGGCCCGTTGCAATTTTCCCCTGCGGCAGAAGCCGGCCTGCGGGCGCAGGCCTGGCCGGGCAACATCCGCGAACTCGCCCATGAGATCGAGCGGGCGCTGATCTTTTCCTCCGGCCCGACCCTGAATCTCGCCACGCTCGGGCCGCCCGGCGGAGAGACCACGGCCGAACCCGCCTGGCGCAATCCGGCGTGGAGTCTGCCCGAAACCGGCTTCTCGATCGATCAGGTCATCGACACCCTGGTTGCCGAGGCGCTGCGCGAGACCGGCCACAATGTGTCGGCTGCCGCCCGCCGCCTGGGCGTCAATCGCGAGTATCTGCGCTATCGGCTGGCCTCGGGCCAGCGTCCTTCCCCGACCAAACCGGTTCCGGGCAATGTCGTTGGTGACTAACCCCCAACTTACGCGCCTCGCTTGCCCGGAATTTTGGGGTCTTTCACCAAATCCGCGCAGCGGTCCGGTCCGTCGAAAATGACCGATAGGCCCCGAAACCGTTCGCCATCAGCGGCCTTGGATTCAAGGGACAATTGTGGCACGCTTGACGCAAGGCGGAGCGTGTCGCGCGCAATCCCGCGCCGGCAAACCTCCCCGCCCTATCCGTCATGAATTCAAGACTTCCCGGCAGCATCCTGTCGCTGTGCCTGCTCGGCTCCGCTGCCTTCGCCGCCGAGGCCACCGACAAAAACACCGTCACGGCCGAACCACCCAAGGCCTACACCGACCAAGGGTCCACGACCACCACGCAGTATTACAACAACAGCTACGGCTACCCCAACTACTATGGCTCGGGGTTCGACTCGCGGTTCAATCACAACTACGGCTTCCTGCCCTCGGCTCCGTTCCCCACGCAGGTCACGACCTATTACCGCATGCTCGTGGCGCCGCCCCTTCCGCCGGCCTTGGGCGAACCCATCCCCGAAAAGAAGACGCAGGCCTCCCTCGCCAAGTTTTCCCCGCCCGCTACGCTGGCCGGTTTTGTCTATGAGCCGTTCTTCATGCCGCTCAGTCCGCTGCTCTTTTCCGAGAACCTGAACCGCAGCCGGCGCGAGAAGCTCAACACCTATCGCACGACCCGGGCCGCCGCCCTTGTTTCCCTGCGCGCCAAGCTCGATTCCCTCCAGTCTGTCCCGGTGGAAAAACGGCAGGACGAACTCGCGGCCTTCGCCCGCGAACAAACTCCCTCCTTGGTGGAACTCGAGCGCACCGCGGAGGAAATGCGCGCCAACTACGTCGAGGGCGGCCTGTTCGAGAGCGGCAACGACTGGAACGAAACCCGGGGCTGGCGCCTCGGCGACAACACCCGCTGGGAATCCAACGTCGACGAAATCAAGGTCATGCTCGGCGCCGCCTTCTTCCAGGAAGGCCTCTCGCCCGCCCAGCGCCGCCTGTTGCGCGAGCTGGCGATGGAGCTGCAGGATTCACTGAAGCTCCCGGACGCCGAAATCTCCCTGAGTTCGCCCGGTCCGTTCTTCTATTTTTCCCCGGAGACGGCCCGCATCCGCCTGCCCGCGGACCTGCCGCCGGAACTGGAGCAGAAGATCCAGGCCTATCTGGACGAAAAGGCGGCGCTGAAGGGCGAGCTGCGCGAGGTGATCTACAAGCAGGACCGTGCGTTCTTCGCGTTCAAACGCGTCAACGCGCTCAAGGCCCTGGCCGAGCAGCAGGCCGGCCGCCTGGCCCGGGTCGAGGAGCTGGCCGAGGAAATCCGTGCCGGCCTGGTCCTGCTGCCGAATCCCGCCAAGCCCCCGGCGCTCCCCGTCCCGCGCGATGTCGCCGGCCGGGTCGGCCGCTACATGAACGACAAGGCCGCGTGGCAGCGCACCATGCTCGCCCGCCAGGAGGCCCTGCGGAACGAGTTTCCCGAGGACCGGGTCGAGTTCGTCCGCCAGCGCGACAGCATCGTCCTCCAGATCGTGGCCAACCGCCGCTCCACCCCCGAGAAGAAGGCGAAGCGCGATGTCGCGCTCGCGGAGCTGGCGCCGTTCAATGCCGAACAGGCGAAGGGCTACGTGGCCCTGGCCCGGGAAAAGGAAAAGCTCCGGGCGGAACTGCTCGCCATCGCCAGCACGCTGGCCAGCCGCACCGGCCACAAGTCCATCGAGATCCTGCTCACCGAATTCGCCTACGCCTTCGGCCAGCAGGAGCGCTGGGAACGCTACGCGGACTATGAAACCGCGGTCCTGCAACCCGGCCTGTCGCCCGAGCAGCGCCGTCTGCTGTTCGGCGCCGCGCTGGCCGGCCTGGATCTGCCGATGAGCAGTTCCCTCTGACCACGCGCCCCGCGCATGCCCCGCGCCTTCACCACCCGCACCGCCGCCGTCGCGTTTGCCGCCGGCGGCCTGCTGGTGGCCATCTTCGTCGCCCTCCTCCTGCAATTCCGCCGGGACCTGGCCGCGGAGATCCATCGCAAGATCATCGAGCGCGACGCCGCCGTGCTCCACCCCGTCGCGTTGCAGCTGCTCGGCGACACCGCCGCGCCGGCGTCGATCCACGCCGGGCCCGACGATTCGGTTGCGCCCAACAGCGACGCGGTGCTCGCCGCACTCAAAAGCGCCCATCAGCAGGGCATGCTCGGCGTGGCCGTGTTCGACGCGGACGGCGCGCCCCTGCGGGCCGTCCCCGCCTCCATGCTTTTCGTCGACCTGCCGCCCGACGACTACCTCGAACTCACCCGGCTCAATCCCATCAGCCGCTACCATCCGCAATTCGCGCTCGGCCCCGCCTTCACCGGGTTGCAACCCGGCGAGGAACCCGTCCCCGTGCTCGAGGTGCTGCTCCCCCTGCATTACCCCGGGACGACGCAGCTGGTCGGCATCGCGCAGTATTTCATCGACGCCCGCCCGATGGCGCGGGAGCTGGCCGCCATCGACGAAAAGATCGGCGGCCAGACGCGGGCCACCCTCGTGGTCGGCGCCGCGCTGATCCTCCTGATCGTGGGGGCCGCGACGTGGGGCCTGAACCGGGCTCAACGCATCATCGCCGAGCGCAACGAGCGGCTGATCCGCGCCAACTTCGAACTCGCGCTCGCGGCGAAGGCCTCCGTGCTCGGCCAGATCACCTCCCACCTGCTGCACGGACTGCAGGGTCCGGTCGCCGGCCTGCGCGCCGTGCTGGCGACGCGCGGCGGCCAGGAGGACGAGGAGGACTGGCGGACGGCGTCCGACTACACGGACCGGTTGCAAACGATGATCCAGGAGACCGTGACGATGCTCGGGGAACGCAGCTCGGCCAACGCCTACGAACTCAGCGGCCATGATCTGGCCGCGGGCCTGCGCGACCGCCATCAGCCGACCGCGCAGGCCCAAGGCGTGGCGCTCGAGGTCACCGGCGGGTTCGCCGCCGGCCTCGACAGCAACCGCGGCAACCTGCTGTGCCTCATTGCCGACAATCTCATCGAGAATGCCATCCAGGCGAGTCCCGCGAAGGCGACGGTCCGCGTCGGCCTCGATCTGGTGGAGGACCGGCTTGCCCTCACCGTGCGTGACGAAGGCGGCGGCATCCCGGAAAACGTGCTTCGCCGGCTGTTCCAGCCCGGCCGGAGCAGCAAAGCCGGAGGGACAGGCCTGGGACTGGCCATCAGCCACCTGCTCGCCCTGGAGATCGGCGCCGAGCTCGCCCTGGTCAAAACCGGCCCGGGCGGAACGACGTTTTCCGTCAGTCTGCCGCGCCGTTCAGTGGGCTAATATTACTCTGTCACGTGGTGGACATACATGAAGGTGGGCCGGCAGGTCCCTCTGCCGGCAAGAACCACGCGCGAGGTGCGGCTGTTGCCCAAAGCGGGCACAGGGACGTGCCCGCCCACCGCAAACAGCCGATAAAAAAGGCGCGGCTCCAAAGCCGCGCCTTGAAATTTGTCGGGGCATAAAGCCCTCCCACATCCCGACTGCTCAGACCTCGAGCTGCGGGCGGGTGGGCTCCGGCCAGTCGATGTGGTAGAACTTGCCGCGGGGCTTGTCGGTGCGCTCGTAGGTGTGGGCGCCGAAGAAGTCGCGCTGCGCCTGCAGCAGGTTGGCCGGCAGGCGGGCCGAGCGGTAGCCGTCGTAGTAGGCGAGGGCCGAGCTGAAGGTCGGGGCCGGCACGCCGCACTCGGCGGCGAGGGCGACAACCTTGCGCCAGTTCTCCTGCGCCTTCTTCACCGTCTTGTTGAAATACGGGTCGAGGAGCAGGTTCGCGAGGTTCGGATCGCGCTGGTAGGCCTCGGTGATCTTCTGCAGGAAGACGGCGCGGATGATGCAACCGCCGCGCCAGATCTGGGCGATCTCGCCGAAGTTGAGCTTCCACTTGTATTCCTTCTGCGCCTCGCGCATGAGCTGGAAGCCCTGGGCGTAGGAGCAGATCTTGGAGCAGTAGAGCGCGTCGTGGATGGCCTGGATGAGGGCCTTCTTGGAGCCGCGGTATTTCTTGGCTGGACCCTTGAGGATCTTCGAGGCGGCGACGCGCTCCTCCTTCACGGCGGAGAGGCAGCGGGCGAAGACGGACTCGGCGATCGTCGGGGCCGGCACGCCCATGTCGAGGGCGCTGACCGAGGTCCACTTGCCCGTGCCCTTCTGGCCGGCGGTGTCGAGAACGATGTCGACGAAGGGCTTCTTCGTGACCGGATCCTTCTGTTTGAGGATGTCCGCGGTGATCTCGATGAGGAAGCTGCCGAGCATGCCCTGGTTCCACTCGGTGAAGATCGCGCCCATCTCCGGGGCTTTCAGGCCGAGGAGACCCTTCATCAAGGCGTAGGCCTCGCAGATCATCTGCATGTCGCCGTATTCGATGCCATTGTGGCACATCTTCACGTAATGGCCGGCGCCGTTCTCGCCGATGTAGGCGGCACACGGCACGCCTCCGGTGATCGGTTTGCCGGGCGCGCCACCACCGAGCTGGACCCCGGTCTTTGCGTCGACCTTGGCGGCGATGGCGTTCCAGACGGGCTCGAGTTCCTTGTAGGCGGCCGGGTCGCCGCCGGGCATGAGGGCCGGACCGAAACGCGCGCCTTCCTCGCCGCCGGACACGCCGGAGCCGATGAAGCGCAGTCCTTTTTCCTTCATCGCCTTCTCGCGGCGGATGGTGTCGGTCCAGAGGGCGTTGCCGCCGTCGATGATGATGTCACCCGGCTCGAAGAGTGCGGCGAGGCCGTCGATGACGGCGTCGGTGCCCTTGCCGGCCTGGACGAGAATGACGGCCTTGCGGGGTTTGGCCAGCGAGGCGACGAACTCCTCAAGGGTCTTGGTGCCGACGAGGCCGCCGGGGGTGTTCGGATTTTCGGCGACGAACTTGTCGGTCTTTTCCGTCGTGCGGTTATAAACCGAAATCTGGAAGCCGTGGTCGGCTATGTTGAGGGCGAGGTTCTGACCCATCACAGCGAGACCGATGAGTCCGATGTCAGAGTGCGTTTTGGCCATAGGCGCTGATACCTAGCGGCCGGCCGGCCAAAGACCAATCCGATTTAGGCCGGCAAAGTGTAATAACTCCGCCTGATGCGGGAAATCAGGGCCGGGGGGCGGTTTGCTGCTTGTTGGCGTAGGCGCCGGCACTCGGGAAAAACGGGGCAACCCGCTCCACCAGCGGCGTTAGGAACTTGGGTTCGTTGCGGTTATACACCCACGAGAAGAACACCACGGTCACAACGACGAAGACGATCACGCCGGCGATGATCTTGTTCATCTTCATCACCCGGCGGAAGACCAGGATGGCGATGATGAAGCCCCCCACGACGACTCCGATCTTCAGCCAGATATCGGGCGGAAGGGTCTTGAGTTTTTCGAGCGCGGTGACGGCGAACAACAGCATGTTTCAGGAGTTATGCCTAAATGCCGGGGAGACGAGTCATTTTTGGCCCGGGCGGGGTTTTCACGAAAGTTTGCCGCGGGATCAATCCCCGCCTGCGACCGGCGGGGCGACGACCGACCGCCGGGCCTCGTTTAACAGTTTTTGCGCCTCCGCGTCCTCGGGGGCCTCGCGCACCGTGCGCGCCAGTTCGGCGGCCGCCTCCTCGTTCCGCCCGAGCTGGAGCAGCCACCGGCCGCGCTCCCGGCGTATCGCGGGCGGCAGCCCAAATTGCGCCTCCAGTTGCCAGGAAATTTCCACGGCTGTTTTCAGGGACCCGTTGAGCGCGGCAGCGATCACACCTTCCTGCAGCACCCGTCGGGCTTGGTCGAATCGGCGCCGCGCTTCCTGCTCCCGGTTTTGCTCCTGGGCCTGCGCGCCCCAGAGCAAATAAAGATAGGCCTGCTGGCGTGCATTCCAGCCGAAGGCCGGCTGGGCTTCGATGTAGGTGAACAACGTATCGGTGTTCCGCCAGATCATGACCTGCCGGCGGCTGAGCAGTGCGAGCGACAGAATCAATCCTCCGGAAAACAGGGCCGGCGGCAGGTGCCAGCGACGGCCCGGTTCCCTCGGCACCGCGGCGATCGCCATCGCTCCCGCCAGCACCAGGTGCGGCAGATACACGTGCCGGTCCGCCACCGACCAGCTGGGCCATTGCAGCAGGCCGAGCACCGGCAGCGACAGCACGGTGCAGCCAAAAACTGTTCCGGCCACGCCCGGCTGCCGGCGGCGCAACAGCCAAACGGCGCCGATCGCCAGCAAGGCCAGGCCGGACAGGGCGGCGAGCCAGGGCGCCTCCTGCTGGATCGGGTCCAGCATCGGATTGTTGGGGGTCAACCCGACCGGCCAGACGAAATGGGTGCCGACCGCCGTCAGCATGGCCGCACCGGTTTTCATCCGCACCAACAAGCCGACCTCGGCGAAGGACGGCGGCGCAGGATACAACCAGGGGGTGGACGAGCTGCTGGACCAAGTGACCAGTATGCTGGCCACCGCGGGCAGCAGAAACAACGCTTGCCGCCGGCACCAGGGCAGGAGCCGGTCCCAACCCGCGCGCCAGTCCGGCGCCGTGCGGAAGATCCAGATATCGGCGACCATCAACCAGAGCCCGTAAGTCACGCCCACCGGATAGCTCGCATAACCGAGCAGGGCCAAAATCCACGCCACGCCGAAGTCTCTTCGCCTGGCACCTGCTTCCGTCTGCCGCGACGCCCGGCTGTAAAACCAGAACGAGGCCAGCAAAAACACCCCGAGCAGCGGATACGGCGTCGCCGTCACCCAGCAGGCCGGCTCCACCCGCGCAGGATGGACCGCCCAGATCGCCGCGCCGGCCAATGCCGCCCCGTGCCGCCAACCGTCCGGGGCGAGGGGACGTAGCTGCGTCAACAGCTCCAGCAGCACCCGATGGAAGAGCAGCACCGCCAGCAGGTGCAGGCCCAGACCCAGTGCATGCCAGGCCGCAGGGTTGAATCCGAAAAGCGCGTGGTTGCCCCGGTAGAGCAACCAGGTGAGCGGCTCGAAGCGCAACGCGGTGTCGCCATTGAACAGCTTCACCAACAGCGACCAGGACCACGGCTCCCGGAGGAGGGCGTTCCCGGTGGTGTTCACCGGATCGTCCCAACGCACAAAATCAAAACCCAACACCGGCCAGTAAACCGCGGCGACCAACAAGACTAGGCCCGCCACGCCCCAATATTTCCTTGCGCCGGTCAAATCAGTAGCGCCCCGCGATACCCAGGTAGTTGAGCAGCCACGCCTCCTTCCAGATGCGGAAACGACCCTCGGGGGTGATCTTCCCGTATTCCTCGCGCTCGGCATGGGGCAGCAGGTAGCCGAGCTGGGTGTTGATCATCTCCATGTTTTGCTGCTGCTGGTTGACGTCATCGATGGGGCTGGTTTCCCAGACTAGGGCGGTCTCGCCGGATTTTTCCAGGCGGTCGCGGTGGTGGGCGACGAGGCGCGCGAGGTTGCGGCGCCACGGGCTGCGTTCCACGTGCCAGCTCTCGGGGTAAAAGCCGCCGAAGGGGATGTAGAGGTTGTCGGTCACGTAGCGCCGGCCGGAGGCCGTCTCCGTGGCCAGGCTGTAGCAGACGGTGATGGCGCCGTTTTCCTGGGGCACGAAGAGCGCATGCAGGCGCACCTGGTTGTCGTGGCTGTGGTAGACGGAGGTGCGCAGCCAGATGCCGCCGCCGATCTCGGCCTTGAGCGCCTGCACGTGGGTGAAGCGGTGGTCGCGCAGCCAGTCGCGCACGCGGAGCAGCCGCTGCTGCGTGGGCCACTCGTCGCCGCCGCTGTTGACCACGTAGCGCGGGAACAGGGGCAGCGGACTGAGGCTGATGGCGCTGACCTTGAGCCAGTTGAAGCCCGACTCGAGCAGGAACCAGACGAGAAAAACCGCGCAGGCGACCACCCAGAACGGCCGGTCGACCAGCGTGAACTGCTCATTGGTCTCCGCCGCGAACAGCGCAAAGAGTATCCAACGTAACCAGCGGATCGGGATCGCGAGGATCGGAGAGGCGACCCGCAGGTTGATGTAGAACAGCAAGAGCAGCAACGCGACCGCCGGGGCGAGCAAAAGGGATAGCATCTCCGGCATGATGGGGAGCGGGCGGACCCGCGGGGCGCTCGGCTCAGCTCAGCCGCACGGGCATGATGACGCAGACGAAGCTCTCCAGCGTCTTGAACACGCCGGGACTGACCTCGTCCTTCAGCTCGAAGAACACCTCGTCCTTCGTGAGGGCGCGGAGCGGGTCCATGACAAACTGCGGGTTGAACGCCACCTGCAGGTCGGGACCGCTGTAGGAGATGGCCATCGACTCGTGCGACTCGCCGAAGTCGGGCGACGACGCGGTGATCTCGAGCAGATTGGCGGAAAGCTTGATCTTGACCGAATTCGACTTCTCCGAGGTCACGAGCGCGGCGCGGTGCACGCATTGGAGGAAGAGCTCGCGCTCGAGCTTGATGCGCTGGTGCGTCTCCTTGGGGATGACCTGCTGGTAGTTCGGATAGTTGCCCTCGACCACCTTGGAGAACAGATAAATGCTGTCGGTGAGCCCGCTGGAGTCCTTGCCGGTTTCGATCTGGAACGCGGCGCGGCGCTCGTTGAAGGCGATCTTGAGCTTCTCACCCTTGCCGAGGAGGCGGAGCAGCTCGGCCACGGTCTTGGCGGGAAGGATGATGGCACCGGCGCTGCCGGACGGGACGGGCATTTCCTTGCTGACCAGGGCGAGGCGGCGGCCGTCGGTCGCGACCAGGGCGAGTTTGCCGTCCTTGAAGTTGAAATAGACGCCGTTGAGGATGTAGCGCGTCTCGTCGGTCGACTGGGCGTAGGAGACGTTGCTCAACATCGTGGCGAGCTCGCCCTGCTCGAGCATGAAGTTCTTGTCGTCGCCCGAATCCGGCAGCTTAGGGAACTCCTCGGCGCCGATGCCCATGATGCGGAAGTTCGAGCCACCCGACGCGATCTTGACTTGGTGGGTTGCCGTGGAATCGAACGCCACATCGACATTCGGCAACTCGCGCACGATGGTCGCGAGGCGCTTGACGGGCAGGGTGACGGAGCCGCCTTCCTTGACCTCGGCCTTGATCTTGCAGCGGATGCCGAGGTCGAGATTGGTCGTCGTCAGGCAAATGTAATCCTTTTCCGCTTCGATCAGCACATTGCTGAGGATGGGCATGGCGGCCTTCGAACCCACGACATTGAGGACCTGGGCCAGGCCGTTGCTAAAGTGGTCGCGGTTGATCTTGAATTTCATTCGGCGGGGGCGGTGTTGGTGCTTTAACTAACAAAGGATGATTAGAGAGAGATACAATAATGAAAAGTATCCGTATTATTATGGGGTCCGATTATGCCGATAACCCGGCGTTTTCCGAGCGAAACCTGCCCGACGAAATGCTGTGAGGCTTTCCTGAATAACCGCGAATAACCGGCGGGTTGTTCACAGGGAAAAGTTATTCGGAACCTTCCTGCTTCATCTTCACAACCTTTCGACGCAGGGCTCGCATCTGGGCGTGGCGGACGCCGCGCTGGTAGTGGGCGAAGAGCCCGTAGAAGATGTAGGCGAGGAAAAGGAAGAAGAAGGCGATCTCCCGCAGGCGCCAGACCAGGGCCACGACGACAAGGATGCCGACGAAGGAGCGGAAGCGGGTCTTGGTCTCCCAGTTGACCTGCTTGAAGCTGGGATAGCGGACCGTGCTGACCATCAGGAACGACACCAGGATGAGGATCAGGGGCAGGGCGAGCGTCAGCTGGCGCAATTCGCGGGCGTTGGCGGCCATGTTGAGCAAGAGGAGCACGAGGGTGGCCACGGTGCCGGCGGCGGCCGGGATTGGCAGGCCGACGAAGTCCTTGTGTGATTCCGTCTCCGCCCGGTGTAGCAGCGGGTTGGTGATGACGTTGAAGCGCGCCAGGCGCACCGCGCCGCAGACCAGGTAGATGAAGGCGATGAACCAGCCGAACTCGCGGAACCACTGGTAGTCCTCGCGGGGCGCGAGGATCAGGAAAAAGACCATCAGTGCCGGCGTCACGCCGAAGGAGACCACGTCGGCCAGCGAATCAAACTCGGCGCCGAACAACGAGGTGCGGCCGCCCATGCGCGCCAGCCGGCCGTCGAGCGAGTCGAACACG